>Ga0210057_1000178_pt1 | contig 112259 bp, 84 predicted proteins | sample CryGeyCG2114_010_2_FD_183968 | JGI IMG/M metagenome (GOLD analysis project Ga0210057, IMG submission 183968) | Groundwater microbial communities from aquifer - Crystal Geyser CG10_big_fil_rev_8/21/14_0.10 (SPAdes) (version 2) | ecosystem: Environmental > Aquatic > Deep subsurface > Groundwater ...
GTCTTTGATGTTCTTATGGACTTACAATTGTCCAAGTTCGATCCCCCAAAAGTCGGCGGCAAGGGTTCTAAAACCGCCTCAAAAACCCTTGCCGTACCTAAGGTTCTAACTTGGACATCTGGCGGAGAGGGAGGGATTCGAACCCTCGGACCCTTTCGGGTCACACGCTTTCCAAGCGTGCGCACTAGACCGCTATGCGACCTCTCCATAATAGACTATCGTATTTAGTTTTATTGGTAATTTGTTACCCTGTACCCTTATTGGACCTTTATCTCACAATAACGAAAGCTATGCGGCCTTTCGTTGGGGTTCGTTTACTATACGAGATGATTACCTGTGAGGCAAGATAGCAAATTGACAGCAAGAGGTGAAAAAAGTAAGCTAGCTCCGGTCTTAAGGAGGGCCAGAAGATGCCAAACGACAACGTTGTACGGCACCTTCGGGGCCGCACACTTTCGCTTTGCATGATACTGATCACGCTCCTGCTCATTGCTAGTGACTACGTTATCTTCTATTGCGCGGTCACTCATAACACCGAATGCAGCAGCTTTCCGCAAACCATCCTCGGCATTAAGAGCCACTGGATTGTGGGGCAATCGGTCAGCATATCGTGTCTCGCATCAATCGCATTGGCGAGAAGGTCGTAATCTGCACCAACGACCTAATTACCAGGCGTCGCTTCCTCTGACCAGTCCCCAGGGGAGGCGGCGCCGAAATTCTTTGACAATTTAAGGGACACTTTGGAGGGAACATGTCTCAGGAAAAACAACGCAAGGAGTTCAGCCTCGGTAGTGGTGTATGCAAACTCACTAATGGACGTCTCACGCTGCCAATGCTCGACGAGAATTATCCGGTCATCAACTTTGACCTAAACGACATCGAGCTGTGCAGAGCGGAAGTTCTGTTCTCCAACGTGCAGTTCCTGATCCTGATTACACTAGCCGTGAGTATCATATGTCCACCTATCGTCTACTGTCTTACTCTTGGAGCTTACGAGCCCATCGTTTACATAAGGCCATCGGTATCTATGGTATTAGCGGCAATCGTCACGGGATTGCTGTTTCATAAGCACGTTCGCAGACGAATCTTCTGCATAGTGACGCAATCAAGCGGAAGTACGAAACGGATACCGGTCGCAGCCTACGACCGCAGACGCTTCAAGAAATTCTCTCGTTGGCTCGAGATGGTCAACGAACAGATTGCGACGACTCGCGAAGCCGCACAAAAGAGGTAAAAGTATGAAAAGGCAAATTCGGTATCGTTTACAAAGGGGCTACTGCGGCATTGATTCGGAAAGCGGGAATCTCATGATCCCTTTTGAAAGAGGCGAACCACTCATTGTTTCTCTCCAGAAAATACAGAACGTAACGTGCCGCCGCGTCATCTACTGTAAACAACCCCTCGCACCGCTCCTCGTGCTCGACGTAATCGCCCCGTCACTTCTCGGGCTGCATTTTGGATCTATACTGACCACAGTACTTTTCCTGGCCCTTGCGGTCCATCTCGCTTGGTTCCGCTGGGGAGGCATAAAGAGCAAAATCGAGTGCCAGATATACTACCGTAAAGGAGAAGGTAGACACACTGGCGTGGTCGGCGATTACAGTTTCAATGACTGGTTCCATCTCCGCCAGGTCCTATGGGCCGTCAGCAAGATGGCGGAAAGTCAGGACTGAACACTGCGCCCCGGTAGCCGGGTCTACATGCCAAACATGGTAGGTAGGCATCGGTTATCGGGGCGAATCAAATTATAGAATAACCTGACAAAAGTCAGGTTCTTTATTTTTTAAACTCTGGTGGAGATTAGCTTTTTGTAAAACTCAATTAAACACGGCCTCTCTGAGGTCTATAGGTTGTTACTCTTTTCCGCATGCGAGCATTTTTGCTTTCTGTTGAAAGCCGTAAGGCTATTACTCTTTTGCTTGTCCGAAAAGAGTAACCAGAAAAAGACCCCCTACGTACCCGGCTGTGGGCTGCCTTCAGTACAGGCGCCCAGCTCTTTCTGTGCCGTCGTGCTTCAAGAAAGGGCTGGGCATCCTCCCTTCGCCAGCTCACAGCCGGTACGATGGGGTTTCGAAGCGAAATTATATAATTAAATAAGTAATTAATTATATAATTCTTTCTTTGCGTGCCTATCCCTTTAGCGCTCCGTCGTGGTGCTTTGGAGCGGAGGCACGCTCTACAGAACGTCGACACTGTTTGACCCAGTCCTTTCAGTGCCGTTGCGTCTCAGGAAAGGGCTGGGGAGTTTGCCGACGTGAGCGTGCCAGAGTGCGAGAAAAGCACCCGACGGCAGACGCGGTAGGCGCCATTTCCGCCACGGGCCGATCCGCCTTCGGCGGACTTTTCGCCTCTTTGCTTGGCTCCGACGCTTATTTAATATTTTAAGGAATCGGAGTCCCGACTACTCGTCGGGAGCGAGCAAGAAAAGGGGCAACCTACGGCTTTCGTAGAAAGCCAAGGTTTATTTATTTCTGCATAAAGAAATGACAAACCCCGGCCCCGACGGGTAGTCAGGGCGAAGCTAATTTGAATAGAAAAAAGTTTTGAACCTGTTAACTTTTAAACTGCAAAGTTAGCGATCTATTACCTCCTCCGCTGGATTCGCTTTATCTCGTTTTAGAAGATACAGATATGCTGAGAGTGCAGCTTTGACGGCATCTCCTGCCGAAATATTATTTTGCTTAAAAGGGTCATCAGTAATATCCCCCGCCGCAAAGACCCCCGGATGCGACGTCGCAGCAGTTTTTGAATCGATGATGACCTGCCCAAATTTATCGACATCTACCACCTCTTTGATAAACTCTGAGTTTGGAACAGATCCAATTTCTACAAAGAGTCCGCCAATGGTAAGGTCGGTTACTTCTCCGCTCTGCCTATTTTTATATTTTGCGCCGGTCAAAAAACTTTCGCCGTAGACTTCTGTGACTTCTACGTTAGTAATGATACTCACTTTGTCATTCTTGCGAATTACCTCAAGGGTAACCGCATCTCCGCTAGGCTTTTCACCTCGAATGAGCAACGTAATCCTGCTGGCGTAAGACAGCAAATCTTGCACTGCTTCCAACCCCGCGTTACCGCCGCCCACCACGGCAACCGCTTTACCTTTAAAGAGTGGAGCGTCGCAGGTTGAGCAATAGGCTACACCTTTGCCGTCATATTCTTTCTCTCCAGGTACGCCAAGTTTGCGACGACGAGCACCTGCAGCCAAAATTAACGTCTTTCCGCGATAGGTACCTTTTGGTGTTGTTACTTCAAAATCGCAAACACGATCTTCACTGCAGGTAATGGGCTTTACCTTGGTAACCGCGGCGCTCTCAATAATTTCTAGTACATCAGGGTAAGCTTTGAGGTGAGCCTTCATTTTTTCCGCAAGCTCAATACCAGAAATGTGCGGCTCGCCAATCCAGTTTTGCACATCGTCCGAGACAATCGACTGTCCACCGAACGTATCAGTCAGAACCAGCGCCTTTAAGCGCTTACGCGCAGCGTAAACACCAGCGGCCGTTGCTGCCGGTCCGCCGCCGATAATAATAGTGTCGTAAAGTGTTTTGTCCATAGAAAGTAAATTATATATATACTATAGCACGCCAAGGTCATGCAGCGCGCGCCTAAACGTATCAATCGTTTGCGCGGCCAATCTACGGTTTAGCTTAAAATCAGATTCGTGTACCAAACGATTACGGGTTAGGTGCGCCGGCCAAACGTAACAAAGCTCTGTTCTGCTTCTGGTTAGATACTTTAAGCGTTCGCCCATATCTTTTCCCGGTAGCCGCATATGTTTGAGTACCCGATCAAACAGCTTATCGGCCTCGATAACGGCGACGGACCAACTAGCTTCGCCCTGACCTAACAGCGTTTCTAGCTCTTGCCATTTTTTTTGCCACGCTTGTCGATCTTCAAAACGAAAATCGCGCGCGCGATCGCGATGCTGGAGCGCTTGCTTCAACAGCCAAAAAATAATCGCCAGAGCGAAGAGTAAGATAACTACCAAAAACCAAAGCATAGCTAGCTGAGGTTCGGCCGCCGGTCGATCCTGTCAGAATGCTGTTCGAAAAGGTGGGCCGTACCAAGTACCATTGCTTCGTCAAAGCGGCGACCAATGAGCTGGAGTCCTGTCGGCATTTCTACACCGTCTTCGCTAGCGACAAAATCCATCGGTACCGAAATGGCGGGGAGACCCGCTAGTGACGCCGGACTCATAAACACATCTTCGAGATACATCTTAAGCGGATCATCCGACTGCTTACCGATTTGAAAGGCAACGTGTGGTGCGGTTGGTGTAGCGATAAGGTCGCAAGTGGTCAATGCGGCGTCCAGCTCTTTAACAATTACCGTACGAACCTTTTGCGCCGTTTTGTAGTAGGCATCGTAATAACCGGCCGAGAGTGCGTACGTGCCAAGCATAATGCGCCGCTTTACTTCCGGCCCTAATCCCTCGCCTCGCGATTGCGCGTAAACGTCAAACAACGACTTGGCTGTTTTGCTCTGATGCCCATAACGAATGCCGTCAAAGCGGGCTAGGTTAGAGCTAATTTCAGACGGAGTGATGACGTAGTAAGCGGCAATACCGTACTTGGCATGTGGCAATTCGATATCGACAATTGTTGCACCAATGCTTTTAAGCGCCTCAAGCGAAGCTTCAAAACGTTCAGCAACGCCAGGCAATAAACCATCGTTGATAAAGCTGCGCGGTACCCCGATGGTAACGCCTGAGAGATCTTTTTTGCTAAGCGCGGCGCTAAACTCTTCTGGGCTGAGCGTCCCCGGCGCCGTTGTCTGGTCAAGCGAATCTTCGCCAGCCATTGTAAAGAGTAACGAAGCTGCATCCGCGACGGTTTTGGTCATTGGCCCAATGACGTCAGTCGAGGAAGTCATAGAGAGAAGGCCCGAGCGAGAAATACGACCATAGCTTGGCTTCAAACCTACGATGCCGCAAAATGCCGCCGGATGGCGAATAGATCCGCCTGTATCGGTTCCAATAGCTGCGGCGCAAAGATCAGCCGCTACCGCCGCCGCTGAACCGCCAGAAGAACCACCTGGTACGCGTGTTGTATCCCATGGATTTTTCGTCGTGCCATAGGCAGAATTTTCAGTTGAAGCGCCATGAGCAAACTCATCAAGGTTGGTTTTGCCTAAAATGACAGCACCCGCCGCGCGCAATTTTTTTATTGCCGTTGCGTCAAACGACGGCTGGTAATGCTCTAGCATTTTTGAAGCGGCGGTCGTACGGATACCAAGCGTCATTAAAATATCTTTGACCGCAATAGGCACACCAAGCAATGCACCGCGCTCCCCTTTTGCTAAACGCTCGTCGGCTGCTTTTGCCTCCGAGAGCGCCGTTTCAGGAGAAACGGTCAGGTAAGCGTTGAGTCGAGGGTTGAGCTGCGCGATGCGGTCAAGGTAGCACTGTGTTACCTCAACCGAAGTGAAGGTTTTGCTGGCAAGTCCTTCTGCTGTTTTTGTTGCATCTAAGGTAGAGAGTTCTGCCATACTATTCAAACACCGTCTTTACCTTTAAGTAGTCGCCTTCGCGCTCTGGAAATGCGTCCACCAAACGCTGACGCGTATCGTCGTCAACTGGGACTACAACGTCGTTAGCCACACGATTAGTTAATCCCGTTACCTGCGCGGTTGCTTCTACCTCTGTGGTATCTACCTTTTGCAATTCCCCAATGTAGTCAAGAATTTTTGAGAGCTCTGTTTGGTAGCGGGCAATCTCGTCCTCGCTTAATGCGAGTCGAGCCAGCTTTGCTATATGAACAATGTCTTCGCGATTTAGTGCCATAGATATGCAAGCATACTACACTGGCAACCGTATTGTTTCAATATCTAGGAAAAATGATTTTTATCGACCAATTATTTCTAAAAATGAGCTCTCGTCCAATATGGTAACGGTAAGTTCCTCTGCTTTTTTAAGCTTTGAGCCGGGGTTATCTCCAGCGACAAGATAGTCAGTCGTTTTACTGACCGCTTCGGAGGTTTTGCCACCCAGCGCACGAATGCGCTCTTTTGCCTGACTGCGATCAATATGCTCAAGGGTACCAGTGAGCACAAACGTCTTTCCGCTAAGCGACAGAGAGCGCACCTGTTTGTACGGCACTACCGTGACGCCGTTTGCTAAAAATTTTTGCAATAATTTTTGATTGCTTGGCTCACGAAACCACTCGGCAATGCTACGGGCCACAATACTGCCAATGTCAGAAACAGCCTTCAATTTTTCTTCTGATGCGTCAGCAATTTTCTGTAAATTTCCGAAGCGCTCTGCCAGCGCCAGCGCTGTTTCTTCTCCGACGTGCCGAATACCAAGTGCGTTCAAAAACCTATTCAACGAAATCTGCCTCCGCTCGGCAATGGAAGTAACAAGTTTCTTCGCGGAAACAGGGGCAAAGCGATCAAGGGCGAGTAAGTCGTCCACTGTTACCGTAAAAAAGTCTGCCTGATCAACAACGAGGCCTGCTTTCATTAACTGCTCAACCACCTTTTCACCACAGCCGACAATATCAATCCCCTGCTTAGAAGCAAAGTGTACATTGGCGCGAAGGTTTTGCGCATAGCAACGCTTGTTGGTGCAATAGAGGGCGACTGTTTTACCGGGTCCCCCCGCTTTTTTCTCTACAGCAGAATGACAAATGGGACAATACTTTGGCATAGAAAAATTTTTTTCTTTCCCGGTGCGCAAGTTTGGCAACACCGTTACCACTTCGGGGATGATGTCACCAGCTTTACGAATAACCACTGTGTCTCCAATTTTAACCCCTAGCCGCTTAATCTGATCTTCGTTATGCAGTGTCGCGTGTGATACCGTAGAACCGGCAACCAGCACGGGACGCAAATGCGCAACAGGGGTAAGCACGCCAGTGCGGCCTACTTGCACGCGAATGTCTTCGATAACGGTCGTGGCTTCTTCTGGTGCAAATTTGAGTGCCAACGCCCAGCGTGGCGCTTTGCCGGTAAAACCAAGTTGCTCCTGCCAATCGCGGCGGTTTACTTTGACGACCATGCCATCAATCCAGTAATCCTCTTTTATCCTCAACTTTTCCCAACGCTGCCACAGCGCAACCACTTCTTCGATAGAATGACAAAGCGTGTAGCGCGTATTCACTTTGAACCCCAGCGCTTTTAGTCGTTTGAGTTCATCGATTTGTGTTAGAAGCTCCTCGTTAGTTTGAGAAATATCGTAGCAAAACGCATCAAGCCTGCGGCTGGCAGCTATTTTTGGATCGAGCTGGCGAATACCTCCAGCGGTAGCGTTTCGCGGATTGGCGAACAATTCTTCACCTGCTTTTTTTCTCGCACGATTTAAATCATTGAAAACTGATTTTTTCATATAGGCCTCGCCCTCTACGATGAGATCAATGGGTTCTCTGAGGCGAAGCGGTAAACTCTGAATAGTTTTTAAGTTATTGGTAACGTCTTCGCCGATTTTGCCGTCACCTCGGGTAGCCCCCCGCACAAACAACCCGTCCTTATACGTTAGTACCAAATGAAGCCCGTCAATTTTTAATTCGACACTGTAGTCAATAGCATCGTTTGGTCCGATATCGAGCAACTTACGCACCCGCGCATCAAACTGCTGTGCCTCTGTTTCACTAAACGCATCGTTTAACGACCACTGCGTAACCTCGTGAGGCACTTTGGTAAACTTGGCAAGCGGCTTTCCTCCGATGCGCTGCGACGGTGAATCTGGCGTCGCGAACTCTGGGAATTGCGTTTCTAATGCTACCAGCTCGTGCTTTAAGCTATCGTTAACCGCATCGCTCACCACCGAGCGATCCTCCACGTGGTAGAGGTAGCGATACCGTTCAATCTCGGCGCGTAATTTCGCTATGCGTTTTTTTGCCTCTTCTCTGTTCATTAAAACACGTTAGTAAATAGGGACGCTAAAGCGGCTGCCTGTTCAGGATACAACATACAGAGAAATGTTGCCGCCGTTAAAAAAACGCCCATAGGAAGTATTGCCCCCCGTTTCGCTTTACCACGAACTAATAGCAGAATACCAAATGCGCCGCCAATAAGATAGGCAAGATAGAGGCCTACCAGCGTTACCGGCCAGCTCAAAATAACACCAAGTAGAGCGCCTAGACGAATATCGCCAGAGCCAACCCACCGACCGCGCGAAGCCAAATGCAATATCGCGTAGAAGCCGCCACCAACCGCAGCACCAAGTAAAAGCGAACCAAGAGGAATGCCAAGCCAAAGATTGGTCAAGAAAGCGAAAGCGATAAGTGGCAGCGAAACGCTATCCGGCACCACGTACCAGCGAACATCAAAGACAAAAAGCGCGAGAAGTCCGGCAGTGAGCACAAGGTTGCGCACGAGTAGCGGTAGGAAAGCGGTTGAAAAACCATTGGCAAAATAGCTGGCGCCGATGCCCACAAAAGCAAAGGCGCTAGCGAGTTCTAAAAGTGGATACTGAGGCGAAATCGACGCATCACAATTCCGACAGTTACCACGAAGCATGACGTAACTCATCACCGGAATCATATCGAATAATCGAAGCGGTGTTTTACAGTGAGGGCAGTGCGACCGACCCAACACAATCGACTCCCCTGCGATGATACGCAGTGTCAGTACGTTGAGAAAGCTGCCAACCAGCAAACCCAAGATAAATAGTGCGATTAATCCACCCGTCATAGTCCCGGCGCATTATCACGTACAAATAAATCAATTGGTAAAAGTGTCCGTACGGGAGAATGAAATGCTTGCCGCCAACCATGCGCAAGAAGCCACTGCTGAGGATAGCCACCGTCTTCTACGTAGGTAATCCAGATGCGCTTCAGGTTTTTATCTCTCGTCAGCCGCTCCATTTTTTGTCCGACGTCGCGCAAAGTGATGTGAGGGATTCTAAACTGTATTTCGTTCTCGATAAATCCCAGCGTCTCTCGACTATTGTAGAGATCAATACCATAGTAATTCGTCGGAGCAATCGCCAGGCTTTGCACATCGGGTCGCAGGTAGTAATTAAAATCGCTGCGAGAAAAAACGTAAGAAATTAAAATGAGATCCCCAGGGTGATATGACTCGTTAATAAATTGCGCGATGTCCTGAAGGCGATACTGGCTGTTCCAATGTGCATCATTGTCTAAGGTACCAATTATAAATGGCAAAATACTTGCAAAAAATAGCGCGCCCAGTACCAACCGGTAGCGTAGTGGCAACAGCCAGAGAATATACGCAAGCAGCAACGTAGCAAAGCCAGCCGTTGCAATGACGTGCCGTCCAAGCTCGTTCGTGTAGGCAATTGACTGTGGCGAAAAAAGAAAAAGTAGGAGCGGAATAATGCTCATCCACAAAAAAAGTGCTGTTGCCTCACGTGCCCATCTCTCTTTTGAAAAAAGTGCACGACGAATAAGCCAAAAGAGAGCAACTGCTAGCGCGCATTTAAAAAGAAAAATGGCAAAAATTTCTATCGGCGCGGTAATCTGATTCTTATTCATCCAAAAAAGCTGATTGATGAGATCGCTTAGAAAAGAAAGCGGTCGATCTGCTGATAGCGAGGTTGTGTTTTTGAGCCCAAAAATAAGATACTTCTGCAACAATAACTTTGACAGTAATAACGGCAGCCAAAAAACAAAAAGTACCGCCGCCGCGGCCTGTGCCAGTAACCAGTCAATAAAGCGGCGTGACCAGTTTGGTTCGCGCTCTAGCAAAAGAACGATAATCCAAAAACTGGCAATTGAAACAAAGAAGAAAACGTAGGAGTAGTGGAGGTAAAGTCCGGTTGTGGACGCGGCTATATAGAGAAATAGCCAGCGCCAACGATTTGTCTCACGGTAGGCAAGGTAAGCGTAAATGGCAATTAACGCAGCAGCGGTGAAAAAAATGTAGGGTCGCGCCTGCTGACTATACTCAAGAAAGGTCGGCAGCACAGCAAATAGTAGTGCAGCAATGAGTCCCACGGTTTCACTTTTGTACGCTCGTTTCCCTACCAAGTAACCAAGAACAACTACGAGTAGCCCTGCCGCCCAAGAAAGCAAACGAACAATAAACTCACCGGTACCAAACTGACCGACCCACGGGTGAAGCAAAAGGTAATAGAGCGGCGGATGTACTTCGACCAGTGAAAGGTAACGAAGCATATCGACAACGCTTTCGAAGTGATGCGCAATGCCAAGGCTTAAAATTTCATCACCCCAGTACGGTTGGACACCTAGATTGACAAGCCGCAAGACACCAGCAAAAAAGACGATTCCCGCTAACAAAATAAGCGGGTGGATATTTTTAAGTTTTGTAAAAATGGTACGTATCATTCTTACTAAGTATAGCGGTATATTGATAAGTCGTCATTGCCCACAACAAGAAAACGCCCCGATTGCTATCGAGGCGTTTTCTGTCCACATAATGACTACTACTGAATGCCGTTTGCGGTTGCGGTGTGAGCGCCGGAAACTAAACTGCCGGTTTGACCTTCCAAGGTAAAGAAAATGTCGTACGTCGTACCGTTGGCTGATAGGTAGTTGTAACCTGTTGCATTGCTATCGTTTGGAACTTGACCCATGTAGGTCGTTCCGCTACACGTAGCTGCAAATCCACTAGTTGACAAACAGCTGGTGCCGCTGTCACCTAATGTTACAGCTGCGGTTGCCTTAGGATAGGCAGCCTGATCAGCATAGTAAAGTTCGAGGGCGGTTTGAATCTGCTTAATATCAGAAACGCGTTTTGCGTCGCGGGATTTTGTTCGAGCATTATTCAAAGCCACGACCGCTAGGGTCGAGAGCAATGCAATGATGGCAATAACCACCAGAAGCTCGATCAGTGTAAACCCTTTTCTAATTTTCTTCATGCTTGCTCACCCCCTTTCTGGTTGTTTCGCTTAATCATGAGAAGTTATATACAAGAAGCGTAAATGTAGTATACCCCAAAAAAGAAGAAGAGACAATTTAGTGATTGGGCGCTGGAGAACCGAAAAAAGTTTCGATTCGTTCAACAATATCTGCCGGGACATGATTTGCCTTTACTAGGTAATCAATAGCGCTAAGTTGCTTGCCTCTATCAATCTGCTCTGGTTGGCTCAGGTTAGAGAGAAGTAGTACGGGTATGGTACGTGTTTTTTCATCCCCTTTTAATTTTTTTAACACATCGTAACCATCCATTTCAGGAAGAAGGATATCAAGCAGTATGATGTCCGGCTTTTTTTGCACCGCTGCCAGCAACCCCGCCTGACCGTCGTTTGCCACCTCTACTGTAAACCCTGATAGAGAAAGCTCGGCCGCGTACATCTCGGCAATGGGGATATCATCTTCGACAATGAGTACGACTTTGCCTTGCTTGGCCATTGTGGTTACTTAGGACTGAGGTGTTGACGGCTGACTGACCGCACCGCCGGTTATGGTATTCTCTCCGGCTGGGTACTTATCAATACCCACCTCAAGCATGAAATCAATTTGATACGCACGTCCACCTTCTAAACTGGTATAGCGATAACTGCTGCCACTTTGATCAAGCGGAATAGTTCCCAAATAAATTCTGTTTTCTGCTGGACTCAAGGGAATAACGCAACGATCGTGAGTCGTCCACCCAGTCGCACCAAGGCAGCTCGCCTCAAGTGTCCCTAGCTCTACGTTGTTACCGTTGGGATAATGTGCGGCACTCCCCCGCCAATACTCGTCAAGTGACTCCCGCAAAAGCGCAAGGTCAGCAAGACGGAGCGAATCGCGCAGTTCAGCAAGTTTATGTTCGTCAGATTTTGTAACTACGACCGGCGGCGGTGTTGGCTGTGGTGTTGCCACTAACAGGACAAGACCGGTAGCAAGACCGCTAATGAAAACCACCAAAAGAATGGCAAAAAAAGTGGCGACTTCAATTGAGGCAAGCGGCAACGGCCAACGAGTCTTCGTTTTTTTATGGTGGTCTTGCACCTGTGGTGACGGGGGGTGTGCAACAGGTACTATGGTATGAGGTTCGCTTCTTTTTACCTCGGGCATCGCAATAGAGGTTTCTTCTTTTTTATTATCGGTCAACAGTTTTTTGGGAATAACAATGCTTGATAATGGTTTTATTTTCCTCACCAGTCCCGACCAAAACGATTCTTCGGCATTATTATCAGAATTCTTTGCTGGCTCATGCATTGTTGATGTCTGACGAAGAGAGGCAACGGCAGGCGAGGTATCGACCGGCGTTTTATCGGTAGACGCCGAAGAGATTACTTTATTAGTATCTTCCGTTGGTTCAACCATCTCATGCGGTATTGTCATTGGGCGCTCAAATTTGCGTTCAGACAATTTACGTTGCTCTGCTTCTTCGCGACGACGCTGCTCTTCTGAAAGAAAATTAACAGCCATAAATTACGGTTTCAGAGGGCGCATCGCGAGACCAACCGCTACCCCATAACGGGAAGCGGAAAGCTCTAACAAGCTCTTGAGCTCAAGTGGATAGCGAACACGTGCCCACGGGTCTCCGATATACGTTCTCATTTTTAAAGTCGTCTCAAGGTACTCAGCAAAGCCAGCAAGCATAGCTGAGCCGCCAGAGAGAATGATTTTTTCAACATTGCGCCCAGTTTGCTCGCGGAATAACTGCAAGGTATAACGAATCTCCTCGGCAATCGGTTTAATAATTTTTAACAGTACGTCAGGTGGCTGCCCGTGCTCGCTCGCCTGTAGCCCGACATCCCGCTTTACTTGCTCGGCATCTTCAAGACTCAATCCTAAGATATCACGCATAGCCAAAGTAAGATTGCGTCCACCCAACGTTAAGCTACGATTAAAATACGGCGTACCGTCAGCAATGACCGTTATGTCAGTAGTACTAGCGCCAAAATCTACCACACACACACCAACACGATCACGTCCAACAAGCGACCGCACAAGCGCAAAACCTTCCGTCTCAAGACCAAGCAATTCAAGTTTTGCACGTTTAAAAATTGCTTCATAACGTTCAACGAGCTCTTTTGGTGCCGCAACTAAAAGAACACGCTGAGTGGTCGTATCGCTAGCGTCTTCCAAAATCTGAGGGTCAAGAACCATCTCGTTCACCGGACGCGATAATAACTTTGCCGCTTCTTCTTCGACGACGGGCATAAACTCTTTTTTCTTCAGTTTTGGAAGGCTAATGATAGAAGTAAAAATTTCATCACTTGATAGCGCACTGTAACATTTTTTTGCCGAGGCGTTCATCTCTTTATAAAGTGCCGCCAATGTGTCGCCGATAGCTTCTATTGAGGGGCGCGTAGATCCAGGTTCTGCAAGTGGTAGTTCGGCAATGCCATAGGTTACCAGCTCAGGAACGCCGGCGGCCGACCGAAGCTCTACCAGCTTCAAACTTGCCGAGCCGATATCAATACCTAGATAGGTTGCTGATGATCGCATGTGATAAAAATCATCCAAAAAATTCCCCCACTAACTCAGCAGTCGCATTGACTGAGAGCTAGTAAAGATTGTATAGTAAAAGGAATCAAGGTCATAGCATGATTAGTTACTGCCTAAATTATACCACAAATTAACTCACCTCTCAATCAAATAGTATGTCACCACTTATTCTTTCTATTGTCGGTGTCGTCCTTCTCGTTGTCGTTTTCCTTATCGTTACCTATAACGCGCTTGTCCGTGGTAAAACACGGGTTGGTGAAGCATGGGCTGATATTGATGTACAGCTAAAACGTCGCTTTGACCTTATTCCAAACCTCATTGAAACCGTAAAGGGCTACAAGCGACACGAAGCCGGTACTCTAGAGAAAGTAACTGCGGCCAGAACGGCAATTCTGCAGGCAAAAACACTAGAAGAGCGGGGCAAGGCAGAGGGGGCTCTTAGCCGAGGATTACAGGGTATTTTTGCTGTTGCTGAAAACTATCCTGACCTTAAGGCTTCTGCGAACTTTGTAGAGCTTCAGCGTGAACTAACCGACACCGAGGATAAAATTCAGGCATCCAGACGTTTCTACAATGGACTGGTGCGTGACTATAACATCCGCCTAAAGGTATTCCCGACAAATTTGGTTGCCGGATCTCTTGGTTTTAAGGCTGCAGAATTCTTCGAAATTGCAGATGCTGCAGAACGAGAACCCGTACACGTTTCTTTTTCTTCTTAAATGTACCAGCAGATTGCTGCTAATAAACGACGCTCGGTTCTTCTCATTGCGGTCATTATTTTGGTTGCGATTGGTCTAGGCTATCTCTTTTCGGTAACGAGCGATTTTGGACCAAGTATTTTAGTGCTGGCACTCCTCTTTGCTGTTGGTACCACCATTGGAAGCTGGTGGGCGGGAGACAAGGTCGTACTCTTTACTGCCGCGGCCAAACCAATAAAAAAAGAAGATGACCTTGAACTGTATCGTATTATTGAAAATATAGCGATTACGGCAGGTCTGCCTATGCCGCGCATCTACCGCATCGACGACAGAACAATGAACGCCTTTGCTACTGGTCGTGACCCAGAACATGCTAGTATCGCCATTACGACCGGATTACGTAACGCCCTGGAAAAGCCGGAGCTGGAAGGCGTCATCGCCCATGAGCTATCGCATATAAAAAATTTTGATACTCGCTTTTTAATGCTGACCGTTATCTTGGTCGGGTTTGTAGCGCTGCTATCTGATTTTTTTGTTCGGTCGCAGTTTTTCCGCGGTGGCAATCGACGAGAGCGAGGCGGTGCACTGTTACTAGTTGGTATTGTGCTCGCTGTTTTGGCGCCACTGTTTACCAAACTTATACAGCTGGCCGTTTCGCGTAAAAGAGAATTTTTAGCTGACGCCAGTGGAGCGCTCCTCACTCGCTATCCGCAAGGACTGGCAGATGCTTTGAAAAAAATAGCGACCGTCTCTCCTCCCGCTACACGTGCAAACAAGGCAACGGCTTCACTCTACTTTACGAATCCTTTTGGTGAACGTCGTCGCAGTTTTTCTTCTTTCTTCTCTACCCACCCCCCTATTCAAGAACGTATTGCCGCACTTGAATCAATGACCGCACCACTATGAACAAAAAACCACAGCAAGGAGTCGAGAAATTTAGCCAGAACCTCTTACTTGCCATCAAGCGCGCCGAGCGTATTGCCGCAGAGGCTCAACACGTTCTTGTTGAACCAATTCATATCTTACTAGCACTTGCCGAAACGCGTGGCTCTATTGCGGCCGAGCTACTAACAGAAACAAAACTAAATACAGTGGAACTTGCCGCGCTCATTAAGAAAGAGCTACCGACCGGACACAGCCGTTCTAAACTTTCTACCAAAACACAAGAACGGATTGTCGCTGCTGCCCTTATTGCCTACCGCGCAGCACACCCCTACGTCGGCACCGAACATATGCTAAAAGCGATAATTGAAGACCTTGATCCACCTATTGAGCGTTATCAACGAGATTTCAAATGGGACACGGCTACACTCTATGAACAACTCGATATGATTTTAAAGAGCAATTCTAAACTGCCGGAGCTTACTGAAACGTTTACTGAGATCGGAGAGAAAATAAGCGAGAATGACAGTGAAGACTTGCCGACTGCCCTTAAAGGATTTGGTACCGATTTAACCGATTTCGAACACGCAAAGCAACTTGATCCAGTCATTGGACGGGAAAAAGAAATTGAACGACTAATGCAGGTGCTGGTACGACGAACCAAAAATAACCCAGTGCTCCTTGGTGACCCTGGTGTTGGGAAAACGGCCATTGTGGAAGGGCTTGCTAAACGAATTAGCGATGGCAAAGTGCCCCCACAACTAAGAGGAAAACGAATTATCTCGCTCGATGTTGGTTCTCTTGTTGCCGGCACGATGTTTCGAGGTGAGTTTGAAAACCGAATGCGGCAAGTCATTGACGAACTACGTCGATCCCGTGAAATTATCATTTTTATTGATGAACTGCACACCATTGTTGGCGCTGGCGCTGCCAGCGGTTCTGTTGACGCCGCTAATTTGTTAAAACCTGCTTTGGCAAGAGGTGACATTCGTTGTATCGGAGCTACAACACTGCCAGAGTACCGACAACACATCGAAGTAGATGGTGCGCTAGAAAGACGATTTCAACCCGTAACTGTAGAGGAGCCTAGCGTCGCATCAACCCGTGCTATTCTTGCCGGCCTCCGAAAAAATTATGAAGATCACCACAACGTGCGTATTACCGATGCGGCACTAGATGCGGCGGTACGCTATGCTGATCGCTACCTACCAGAACGATTCTTTCCCGACAAGGCTATTGACCTTATAGACGAGGCGGCAGCGCGCGTCAGCCTGTCCACTCGCCCCTCAGCCTTGATGGAACGACACGCCGAACTGCTGCAAGCTGAACGACTGGCAACAAAACGTAAAGAAGCAGCAACTCTGCGAGAGCAGCTTGAAGAGGCCATTCACTGGCGAGAGGAAGCGCGACGTCATCGCGAACGACGATTGGCGCTTGAAGAAACACAGCAAGCAACGACTGAACCAAAACCAAATGTTGACGAAACGGCCATCGCGGCGGTTATTACCAGCTGGACACGTATTCCGATTCAAGAAATTACACTTGGCGAGAAACGACGACTAAAGATGCTAGAACAAGATCTCGGTAAACACTTTTTTGGCCATGAGACTATTCGAAAAACGGTGGCAGAAACGATTCGGCGCGCCTCACTGGGTCTCTCTGACCGCAAGCGACCACTTGCTTCGTTTTTGTTGACCGGACCCAGCGGCGTCGGCAAAACCACGCTGGCAAAAACCATAGCCAAGGTACTCTTTGGAGATGAAGCCGCTCTACTTCGATTCGACATGAGCGAATTTACTGAAAGCTTCACCGTATCAAAACTGATTGGCGCACCGGCCGGTTACGTGGGTTACAAAGAGAGCGGCACTCTTACTGAAGCAGTTCGCCGACGTCCCTACCAAGTTATCTTGTTTGACGAACTCAACCGCGCACACAAAGATGTCTACCAGTTACTATTACAAATTTTAGACGAAGGGTCACTTCGTGATGCAACCGGAAGACGTATCAATTTTAAACAAACGATCTTAGTAGCGACAATGAATCCTTTGGTTAAAACAAAGGGTGGTCTTGGCTTTGGGCAAAGTACCGCTGATGATACTATAGCCGTTGAAGAAATCACTGAAGCTACCGAGGCGCTTCTGCCAAGTGAACTACGTCATCGCTTTGATGCTATTCTCCCCTTGCTACCTCTTAGCAAAGAAAACACAGTAGAAATTCTCGACCGAGAACTCTCGGCTCTTAATGACCGCTTGCAAGATCACTCGGTAGACGTGGTACTTAGCGCGGCGGCCAGACGTGAACTGCTTGAAACAGCTTCTACTACCGAGGGTGGCGGTAGGGCGTTACTAACAACGTTTCGCTCAATTGTCGAAGGTGAACTGGCAAAAAAATTACTGTCGCGCCGCTCAAGCATAAAACAACGCACCTACACGATAGATCGACAAAGTCATCGTTGGGTTTTACAATAAAGCTATGCCTAACTTTACCCCCCGTCGCATATTACTTATTGTCGGATTTCTTTTTCTCTGCACGCTGCTAGCGGTACTGCTCTATGTTATGTTTTTTAAGCGTAGACCAGCACCAGTAACACCGGCAACCAGTGGTACGCCAACCAGTAGTAGCGGTCTTCCAACGGCCGGTACGGGCCAGCCGACGGTGGTACCATCGACCGGCCAAGGAGCACTTCCAATAACGCAGAATGACCAAACAGAAAACCAACTAGCTACTCGTACCCTAGTGTCGGAACCAACACGATTTAGCACCACCGATGCAAATGGGGGTGGCATTGTATTCTACCAATCAACGACAGGCATTTTTTCGCACGCAGACGCAAGTGGTAATCTACAAAAATTAAGTGATGCAAAATTCCCGAGCATCCAAAACGTTACCTGGGCACCGGATCGGAGCCAAGCCGTACTCGAATTTCCGGACGGAGCAAACGTGCTCTATAACTTCCAAACAAAAAAACAAGTGACTCTCCCCCAGCACTGGCAAGATTTTTCTTTCAGTAACAATGGCTCCGAGTTAGCATTTAAGAGTATGGGGCTGGATGTTAATAATAGATGGCTTGGCGTTGCCAACCCTGACGGCAGTGGCGCCACGGCCGTTGAACCACTCGGCAACAATGCTAACAACGTTATGGTGACGTGGTCACCTTCTGGTCAAATCGTTGGGTTGCAGCATGTCCCTTCGGGCGCTGACCAGCAAGACATATTCTTTGTTGGACTACACGGTGAAAACTTTCGTTCGCTCACCGTACCTGGCATTGGCTTCATTCCTAAGTGGACGCCAGATGGACAGCAGCTTCTCTATAGTGTCACTTCAGCAAGGAGTGATTATCGGCCAGAACTATGGGTTACTAACGCCTCAGGCGAACAAATCGGCACTGGACGACGAAGCCTCGACATCCGCACCTGGGCAAATAAATGCACCTTTGCCAGCACCAGCGAACTTTATTGCGCCGTTCCGGAATCGCTGCCGGATGGTGCAGGTTTAACGCCGGCAATTGCTGCCGCCACCCCAGACGTCATTTACAAAATCGACATCACCACAGGACAGAAAACGCTCGTTGGTCTTCCCGACTCATCAGTTACAGCTCGCTCACTCTCGGTAAGTAAGGACGGTTCGCAGCTTTTTGTTGAAGATAATCAAACAGGAAACATTATCACTGTTGCTCTATGAGTCGCCTCTCGTCGCGCTTCACTATACCCCTCATTGTTGGAGCGTTTGCTGTTGCCGCATTGTTACTTGGCTACTTGATGCTACGGGCGCTTAACGGCTCAATCAACGTACCCAGTAGCACCACAGGTAATTCCTATGTTACAACGAAGGACCCTCTCATTACCAAAGTACAGTCGAACGCACCGACGTTGCCAACCGCCCGGGCGGACGATTTTGTGTATGGTAACCCCAACGCGCCGGTAACCATTTTTGAGTATTCCGATTTTGCCTGCCCCTACTGCCGTGTTATGGCGACCTTGCTTAAGCAGGCTATTGACGAGAATCCTACCGTCGTCAAACTGGTGTGGCGAGACTTCCCTATCGTTACGCTTCACCCCGGCGTTGAAAACGCGCATCTTGCCGCTTGGTGTGCCGGAGCGCAAGGCAAATTTTGGCAGTACCACGATGCCCTTTTTAAAGCAGACACCCTTGACCGAAAAACTTTTTTGACCGTCGCACAGAAACTCTACCTCAATCCTGTCACCTTCGCTTCCTGCCTTGACAGTGACACCGCTAAAGCGGCCGTATCAAAAAATCTTAGCGAGGGCAACACCCTCAACGTTGATGGTACGCCCTACCTTTTCGTTGGTGACCAGCGTATCTCTGGTCTTTTGACGGCAGAGGAACTGCAACAGGTTATTGATTTGCATAAGGCGATTGCACCGTAACTATGAAAAAATATATTCAGTTGCTATTCGTTGCCGCCGCAATTATTATTCCCTTAGAAGTATTCGCGGCTGGTCCTCTATTTTCGCCCCCCGATCCAGCAATAAAGATTCCCGGGCTTAATTTAACAAAGAACATCCCCATTGATTTTAGCCCCTCGACTTGTCCAGAAATTACGCAAAGCGGCGCTTACGGTTGTCTACACATTCCGTGGATTGGACAATATCTCAGTAGCATCTACACGTTTGCAATCAGTGCGGCGAGTATTCTCGCTGCTCTAGTGCTTGCCATAGCAGGTTTCCTTTGGCTGACAGCAGCTGGAAACACAACCCGAATTGAACTCGCAAAAAAACATGCAGGTGGAGCGTTGCTTGGTTTTGTTCTCATTCTCGGGTCCTACACAATTCTTTACCTTATCAACCCTAAGCTCGTTCAGTTTCAGGAGCGCCGTATTGCAGTTCTCCATCGCGAAGAGTTGCCGCAAATAGCGCTCATTCAACAAGCTGGTAATTGTAATTGGCAAAGTCCAGTTCGTGAAGCGACAAACTTTACCCCAGGGCAAGCGTGTCCTGATGGCTCAGTGGACCCAATTGGTGGAAGTCCAGATTCATGCATAGATAGTCGGACTGGTAACCAAGTGTGTTGCTGCACGGGCTTAAAAATAAGTAACGGTGGTGATGATTTACACTTTCAACAAAATATTGAACGTCAGATGGAAGATGCAAAACCGGAACTTGCGGAACTCATCAATTGTATGCAAAAACTGGTACCCCTAACTATCAATAGTATTTCAGATAGTAATATTGCAGCCGGCACGTGTCGACCGTGGGAATGCCGAGCCTATGGATCTTCAATAGGTTGTCAGCATACATGTTCATCAACAAGTATTTCCGCTCACTACGGAGGCATTGAGCATACTGCACAATCAAAACATCAGCGCGGTTTCTCTTGTGCGGTAGATATCGACAATACCGTACCCTACGATCAATTAAAAAATGCTGCCCTTTCCTGTGGCACTCGTTATATTCTAAACGAAGGGAATCACTATCACGTCAGCGTAGTTGGATGCGGTGCAAATTAAATAAGATGGCTCAACCTAAAAAGGTATTCCGTTGCAAAAAGTGTGACGCGCAGTACCCGCGCTGGGAAGGACGATGCAGAGAATGCGGTGCGTGGGATAATCTAGAGGAATCAATCAATGTAGCAAAAAAGCAACCAACCAACGCAAAAGGCGTCGTCGTTTCATTTCAATCGCTCGGTTCAACAACCAATAGTACTCCTAGGCTACAAACCGGCAGTCAAGAACTTGACCGAGTACTTGGTGGCGGCATAGTCACCGGTGCGTTACTTTTACTTGGCGGCAATCCTGGTATCGGGAAATCGACACTGCTTCTACAGGTAGCCAGCTTAATGGCAAACAGTAATAAGACGCGACCAGTACTTTACGTTTCGGGGGAAGAATCAGGTGAACAGGTTCGCCTACGACTTGATAGGTTAAGGGCAAACCCCGACAACCTCCAATTTCTCGGCGAATCTATGTTGCCAACAATTATGCAGGCGGTTAACGAACAGAGGCCGCAGCTAGTCATTATCGATTCGCTGCAGACGATACGCAGTGAAACCGGCGCGGCAGCGGGACGTCCCGGTGAGCTACGCGACGCAATGGAGGCACTGATGGAACTTGCCAAAACAACAGCTACGCCAATCATCATCGTTGGCCACGTTACCAAGAGAGGTGACGTAGCGGGGCCAAAAGTGCTTGAACATCTGGTAGATGCCGTACTCTACTTTGAGGCATCGGAAGACAGTCAACATCGACTGCTCTATACAACCAAAAACCGTTTTGGAGGAAGCAACGAGGTTGGCGTTTGGAAAATGGAAGAGTCGGGTCTTACTGAAATCGCGAATCCAGCCGGTGTTTTCTTAAACACCCATAGACCAACGGCACCCGGAGCGACGGTACTGCCGGTACTAAAGGGTTCACGAGTATTCTTGGTTGAAGTACAGGCGCTCGTTACCAAAACGCGCTTTGCTCATCCGCAAAGACGAAGCACGGGTTTTGATCTTAATCGACTGCAACTTCTTATTGCCGTACTGTCTAAACATCTACACCTCCCCCTCGCCTACCACGATGTTCACCTCAATATTGTTGGCGGACTAAAAGTTACCGAACCTGCCGCAGATGTTGCCGTCGCACTTGCCATTGCTTCCGCCGCTAAAAATGTTGCGCTACCAAAAGACTTAGCCGCTTGTGGCGAGGTAGGTCTTCACGCAGAAGTAAGAGCTATACCAGAACTAATGCGAAGGGTAGAAACCGCAGCCCGCGTTGGTCTGCGGCAACTTATCGCGCCCGAACAATCAACTGCTGAGCAGCAAAAAAATAGCCTCACTGTATACAAAGCTGCCACGCTAGCTTCAGCAATCGAAATAGCCTTCCCCCATTAATACTGCTAAGAAGGCAAAGCAATTACGCTCACGAGGTCTCGAACTCTAGCGCGCAGTATAGGATAGCGTGCTAATTTTTTATCTTTTTTAAATAAATAGTTCGCTGCTTCTTCAGCTTTTTCTCTTAGTGACTGGTCAGCCAAAACGACCGCTGAAATGCCGTGACCGGATTGAGCGGTACCAAGCCACTCTCCCGGCCCGCGCTCAGCAAGATCGTACTCTGCTAGTGCAAAAGCGCTTGCGGTCTTAGCAAAGTAGCGCAATCGACCTAAAACTCGCTCATCCATTTTTTCGGTAAAAAGGAGGCAATAAGCTTCCGCACCAGAACGCCCAATGCGACCGCGCAACTGGTGAAGCTGCGCGAGGCCAAAACGGTCTGCCCCTTCAATTAGCATGATGCTCGCCTGCTTCACGTCTACACCAACCTCAACTATAGACGTAGTAACGAGTATGCGAACGGCTCCCTTTCGAAAATCTTCAAGCGCTTTTACTTTTTCTTCGGCTTTCATTTTTCCATCAAGGTACCCAACCGTTACATCTGGGAAAACTTCTGTTGCTAGTCGCTTATACTCAGCTTTTGCTGCACGTGCTTCCAGTTTACTTGAAGGATCAATAAGCGGACACACAACGTACGCCTGCTCGCCAGCTAACACGCGCTTTCTGAGTCGCCGTTCTACTTCGCTCCGCTCTTTTGGTCGCACGACAATAGTATGCACTTTTCTGTTGCCTCGCGGCATTTCTTGAAGCGTAGAAATAGCAAGATCACCATAGGCAACAAGCTGCAGGGTTCTAGGAATGGGTGTTGCTGTCATCGAAAGAAGATGCGGAATCATTGCTTTGCCTTTCTGCTGTGCCGAGAATCGCTGCAGGACACCAAACCGATGCTGCTCGTCTACCACAACAAGGGAGAGCTTTGAAAATTTAACCTTTGCATTAAAAAGCGACTGCGTTCCTACAATAACCTGAACCATACCACTGCCAAGTAGCTCTTCAACTTGTTTCTTGCTGACTATTTCACCATTGATAAACGATTGCTTGGCCGTCAGCAAAGCCACAATTATTTTTTTCTTTTGAAACCATCCGGAGAGGACCTCATACTGCTGGCGGGCAAGAATTTCCGTGGGCGCAAGGTATAAAACTTGACCACCGCTGCTAACCACCATGAGAGCTGCTATAGCCGCAACGGCGGTTTTTCCACTACCTACCTCCCCTGCCAAAAGTCGTTGCATGGGATACTGCTTTGCCACGTCAGATCGAATAGCCGCCACGGCAAGCTGTTGCTCGTTAGTTAACGAAAAGGGCAGTAGTTGCTCTAAGGTTTTTATCTCTTTGTCGTCAACAAGAATCTTTGGCGCACGGTACTCTCGCCGCTCACTTGCTCGGACGAATCCGGCGAGAAGACAGACCAGTAGGTCGTCAAACAATAGCCGCACGCGAGCACGTTCCGCCTCTGCTCTGCTTCTTGGCCGATGAATGGACTGCAAGGCGGCGCCGCATGAAGGTAGGGCGTACTTTACTAGCAAATCTGATGGCACGTCATCGCTGACCTCTTCGCTAAGTGGTACGACACCCGCAATCCAACGCCGAAGCTGCCACTCGTGCAGACCTTTGGTGAGCGGATAAATGGGGAGCAAGTATTTTGTAAAAAAAGGCCTTTTCGCGGCTACCTCCCATAGCGGATTTACTAGCTGCCGTTTTCCGCGCGCCAAGGTAACCGTTCCGGCGATAATCACCGTTTCTGTTTTAGGTAATCGTGCTGCCGGATAGTAACTGAACCACACAACGGATAGAGCCCCCGTCGCGTCCTGAAAGAGCCCCTCGTTTACCACAAGCCCCCTGTTCGTCCTGCTCTTCCTTGTGGTCAGATTGGTAACTTTTCCTTCTAATGACACCGGCGACCCGAGAGGAGCGGCCCGGACGGTGACTGTTTTTGTATAATCCTCGTAATCGGTAGGCAGGTGGTAAAGAAGATCTTGAATCCTTCTAATGCCCAACTTAGCGAGCAAACGGGCCGCAGCAGGACCAATGCCAGGAAGTTCAGTAACCGAACGCTCTAGCTCTACGGTCTTTTTACCGTTTGTTGATAGGTGCATGGTAAGCGGTGATGTATCTTTTTCTCTGGTGTCCCCAGGAGGAATCGAACCTCCAACCTCCAGCTCCGCAAGCTGACGCTCTATCCAGTTGAGCTATGGGGACAGACAGAGAAAAAAATGCATCGCCTTTACCCTGCCGCGACATATACAGTACAAGGAAATCTATCTGAAAAAGAAAAAAAGCGCAATCCTGCGCTTGCCGCACGCACTGCCGGCTACTTACAGCCGCAGCAATCGAGAAAGGGCATCGCTGATTGGTTCGCTTTCTCGGCTCAAGTCTTCTTCTAAATACTTCAGCAACAAATCGCGGACATCAAACGGATCTGCCTCGCCAAGAGGTATCGGCAACCGCGGTTTCCAATCACTCTGAAAATCGAAGTACAACGTTTTCGTGTGCGGTGGTTCGAAAATAATCCAGAAGCTCTTCATTTGACTATAGGAGTAGAGCTTCTCTCCAACTTTAATGCCGTCTCCTCTCAGTGAAATCGCAAGCCGAGGTGCTGTCTCAAGATGGCGTGCTACGACAATGACTGCAGTAAGTAGCACCAGTATTGCCCCCAGAAAATTACCATACCAAACCGCAAGACCGAGCAACAAAATAGCAACAATGCTTGCCACAATGTACCACTGCCGGTCTCGTGCATACTCGGGGTACTCTGAAATCACCCAAGTATAGTATGCCGGTACTTCTACGTCTTCGATGTCTTCCTTTTCGTTTATAGCCATAGCTTATATATTATACGATACTCTAGGGTAAACTACAACGAGCATCGTTGACGTATTTATCACTAATCGGTACACTTGCAGCCACTGGTTTACGTTCTATCGTTTGTAATTCGGGAAGGGTGGCTGAGTGGTCTAAGGCGACGGTTTGCTAAACCGTTGTATGGTGTTTACGCCGTACCGAGGGTTCGAATCCCTCCCCTTCCGCCAGAAAAAAGTATCCTGAAGTACTTCTAAAAACAGCATAAAAAAGCACGCCGCACAGAAAGCGCTACAATTTTTTATGGTGGGGTGGCCGAGTGGTCGATGGCGACAGTCTAGTCCGCCTTCACTTACAAAATGCACCAGAGCGGAGGGGTGGCCGAGTGGTCGATGGCGACAGTCTTGAAAACTGTTAGACCCGAAAAGGTCTCGTGGGTTCGAATCCCACCCCCTCCGCCCTGGTGCGTTCTCATTACGGACGATCCGCAGAAGTTTGACCAAAGAAAAACGGAGGCGGAAAAACGGTTAGCCCCAAAAGGTCTCATGGGTGCGGGCTTGTGGTGAGTCCTACGAACTAATCCCACCCTCTCCGAAGAAAAAATTGCTGCCCTATAACCAGCATTTTTTCTTATGGTAACATTGATAAACTACCTTTTAATAAATATAGAGATTTGAAGATATGTCCCACGTTTTTCATCATTTGGAAAAGAGAAAACTTGCAACAAAAAAAGCTAGAACCCTATCCTCGTCATAATCAAGTATATAGATTTGTTGATCGTTTTATCTATGTTGCTGGCATGCTAGGCCCTATTATGACTATTCCTCAAGTAGCAGCCATCTGGATATCAAAACAGGCAGCGGGCGTGTCAGCACTTTCTTAGGCAACCTACGGCATTATATCAATCTTTTGGTTACTATATGGCATTTTGCATAAAGAAAAACCAATCACTATTATTTACAGCATTTAGATTGCTCTCTATCTCATCATTGTGGTAGGTGTGCTGCGTTATGGTTAAATAGTTACCTCCTTATTACCGCTGCTGCGAATCACTTCTTGCAATCACAACCGCCCAAACGCTTAAAGCTCCAGCTTCAAATAGAACTCGTCCTGCTTCTTTTGGCGTAGAACCTGTAGTAACAATGTCATCAACCAAAACACAATGTCTTCCTTGCACTTCTGCCGGGCGGCTACAGACAAACGCATTTCGTACATTATGAGCACGCTCTGCGGTGCGTAATCCGTATTGAGGAGCGGTATGCCGATCGCGCCGGAGTGCCGAACAGAGCGAAACACTATATTGCGCGCCAAGCTTCTTTGTCAGAGCTTCAGCTTGATTAAATCACCGCTTACGAAAGCGACACCGGCTTAGCGGTATAGGAACCAGTACCGAACTTTCTTTTGCAAAAAATATTGGCAGCTCGGTGTTAGCGAAGCATTTCCCAAGGTATTGACCCAGCTCCTCGGCTGGTCCGTACTTCCATGTGCGAATGAGATTACGCCATAACCATTCATCGTAAGTTGCTCTAACGAACAGGCCATTAAGCCGACGCGGCTTTTGGCATTGATCGCAGGTTTTGCCGTAGGCACTTGGCAATAGGCAGTAGGCACAGCGTTGGATAGGTTCTACTGGTCGCTTTGAAGAGCATAATGGGCATACCCATTCACCCTCGATACCGCAACCGATACAGAACACAGGAAAGAGCACTCTCGTTAATTCTTCAACCGCGCGTGACAGCAACGTACGCACGGAACGTTACGCTACTTGGTTTCGTCGAAAAAACCGTCCACCAACCAGTTGTCACCCTGGCGAACCAGATCAACCCTTACGGTAGCATTCTCTACTTTTGCTGCATCACTACCAACAACGATGGTACGCTGAATACTTAACCGAACCGTTGCCTTGTTATCCCCTTCTTGCACAAGATGCGCACTGAGAACACGAGTGATTTCTGACGCAAAACCGTCTTTATACGTAGTGCGTAGTTGTGGTAAATAAGTACCCGTTGCCCATGACGAAAAACTATCTGTAAGTAGAGGTGCTAGTTCTACAATTCCGGCGAAACCTTCATCGGTAGAGAACGTCCCAAATCGTTCTGTAAACAGACGCGCTAACCGCGTTGCGCTTGTTTCTGCGGTAACCGTAACTGGCGCCACAGGCGTTACTGTCCCGTCCGCTGCGTCACCCTGCTGGTTACTGTTGGTGTTTCCGATATTGGCAGCTGGTTTACTGCCACCAGATTGACCGCCATACCACCACAACCCACCACCAACTGCTGCTATCAGCACAACTACAAGAACGGTGATAGCGATAATTTTTTTTCTATCCATAAAAATCGCGTTAATTAACATCATCTAAACCTTGCACCGCCGCCGTATCATCGCCACCGACTTGCTCCTTTGCCGCTTCCATTTCAAGTAGCTGACGCGGATCGGTGGTTATTAGTTGATCTTCGGTGTAGGAAGCCACCACCTTAATGGCAGCGTGCTTTGGACCGGCAAAGAAAATACCCTCGCCAACGCTTCCCTCGAGTAGCAGGTACTTCTCACCTTCGGTCAAAAGGAAAGTTTTTTGGATAAGGTCGATAGCGGCCGGTGATTGCTTTAAGAGAAGTTGCATTGCCGAGTTGTTGACGACCGCTTGACCGTAAGGTGAGCCAAGAAAGTCGTTAACGTCCTGAGAAATAGTAGTAAGTCCGAGATAGTACTTCCGTGCACGTTTAGCAAGCGCAAAAATGAACTTAGCGCTGTCTTCGTGCTGCATCATAATCCATGCCTCCTCAATAATGAGGATGCGCTTCTTGCGTTCGCTTCTGACCAAATTCCAAATATTATTGATGATGGTGTACATGGCAATCGGCCGGAGTTCATCCTCAAGATCGCGAATTGAAAACACGACCAACTGGCTGTCAGTAATGACGTTGGTTGGGCTATTGAGAAGTCCGGCAAACGTACCGCGGGTGTATTTCTGTAGTCGTGCAACCAAATCTTTTGTCCCCTGCATACCCTCAAGCACATCCTCGAGATCAGCTAACACCGGCGGCTCGACGTTTATTAAGTCAGCGTCTGCGGTGATATCTTTCTTGGCGTACGTTTCAAGTAATGCCCGGTCAAGCAGAGAGTCTTCTTCGCTAGTAAGCCGCCCAAGCATAATGCGCAGTAACCCTTTTAAGGTAATAACGGCGCTTCTAATAATGTCCCCCGTTTGCACATCTTCACCGATGCCTTTGGGTAAATCAAAAGGATTAACTTTGCTTTCGCTCGAAAGCGATATGTTGAGGTACGTACCGCCAACGGCTTCTGAGAGGTGCTCGTATTCTTTCTCGGGGTCAATGACGATAATGTCCACGCCCATCATAAGGGACCGCAAGACCTCGAGCTTTACGGTATAGCTCTTACCAGCACCAGAAGTGGCGAACACCACCGTGTTGGCATTCTGTAGTGAAAACCGATCGAAGAGAATCAAGCTATTATTGTGCCGGTTGATGCCGTACAAAATACCATTGTCGCTCGTCAGCTCTGAGGATACAAAAGGAAAAGCGGACGAGATGGGTGACGAATTCATGTTAAACGTAATCTGTAGCTCATCTACGCCGAGCGGCACGGTAGAAATGAAACCCTGCTCCGCCTGGTAGAGTACCTTGCGCGCATAGACCAGTTTGGTTCCCAGCAGCTGAATGATGTCATCCGTTGCGGTATTGAGATGCTCTAGCGAATCTGCGTAGATGGTAATGTAAAGCCCGAACTGGAAAAACTTTTCCACTCCCTGTGTCAAATCGTCACGTAATCGCTCAATGTCATGAAGCGCCGTTTCTTTAATCGGATCGCGTGGTGCTCCCTTCTCGTGGTCGGCAACAATCTCTGCCTCAAGCGCACCAACCTTATTTTTTAGCTGCTTTAAAATAACCGCCGCGTCTACTGGGTAGACGTAGAGCGAGAGGTCAATGGTGCCGCTAATGTTAATAAGGGGCGCAAACCAACCGACAGAAATATAACGAGGATAATCGGTAACAAAGATAGTTCTAACAAATTGGTCGTTCAGTTTTATATACGAGGCCTCAATTTCAAGAGCCGACGGCGCGACAAGATCACGCAACTTAATGGTACCGGCTCGATACGCTTCAGCGGCGGCAAGTACTTCCTTCCCCTCTTTAGGGCTTAATGCTTTTTCCTCGACCGTTTTGGGTTGCTTCTTTTTTTTGTTAAAGCCAATCATTGCATTGATGAAGTTATGCCGGCACTGTCAATTTGCAGCAGTTTAAGGTCGACTAGCGGCGCCAGTTTTGCCAGCTCGGGGTTATAGGTTGCGTAGTACAGTTCAACCAAAGACTGCGTGTCCAAAAGTGCGATTTCCAGACTGAGCGAATTAAGACCGCTCGCGACATGATCGGCGCGCTGCATCAGTTCATGACGATTTCGACGAAAACGATCTTGGCTCAGGTGAATGAGCGCGTCAGGATGAAGCACTTCGCGCATGCGTTGGAAAAAAGTTTTCTTCCTATCCGCGCCCGGGTTGTAAGGTACAACGACATAGAATCGTTTGTTCATAATTTCACCCAGCTCAACCAGTTCACGAATGAACTGCCGGTACTGCGTCGTTTGAATACGCAATAGCTCATTGGTCTGCTGCTTCTCAATATCTGCCAAGTGATCAAGATAGCCGGCTATATTCAGTCGACGAGACTGCACCACAATCTGTAGAGGAAAATCAATAGAGTTCAAAAAACTCATGTAGCCCTGAATAATTGCTTGCTGCTCGTCATCAGATTTTAGGGCAAAGTTGATAGACGAAACCAGCATGACGGCTCGCAGAGTCCCATCTTTCAACACAGCAACATCCTCTCGGATTTCTGAAATTTCCAAGAGGTGCTGGGTACTTATGGTTGTTTTGTTCGCTTTTCTTTTTGCCACAAAAGCCCGTTAGCTGTTCCCTTTTTCTGCGTTGTCACCATGGTAAATACCACCAGTATCAACAACGAGAGAAAGCTCAGCGAGTCGCGAGATAGTTGGTGGAGGGCGGCGAGTGGTAACTTTTGAAACACTTGCATCATTAATGATCTCGGGAGCCATTTGATCTTGCTTGCCGTATTCTTTTCTCCACACACGTAATCGCGGACGCTGTAAGGTTTGTATTAAATTTAACAGAAAATAGTGAAAGGGTCGACCATTGATGCGTACAAAAGCGAGTACGATGCCCGATACTACAAATAAGATGGTCAAAATAATGAATAATGAAGTGTCGGCTAGTCGATAGCTTAAAAAGACCAAAAAACCAACAACAAGCATAATCAAAAATTGCCGCACTGCAATTGGGCCCAAAATGTGGGACTCTTCGTCAATAAACTGCGGGACGACAAATTGCTGCATACTATGCCCTTATGGTGCGATTAAAATTTATTAAGGCGAGAAACTCTTCCTTGGTAAATGCCTTTGTCTCTTGTAGCACCGCCTCAATAGATTTCCCGGTATTCAGAGCGGCGACAATAGTCGTGAGGTGTGCTTGGTACAGTGGGCTCTGCCGCCAAGCACGCAGCGCCGAGGCTGACTGATCGAAAGATTCTTCACTTAACACCTGAAATTTTTGAGTAAGGCGATCAATCGCTTTTTCAGTAGTTGCGCCAAGATGATGAAATTCGTCTATCGATAAAAAACGTAGCTCATCAAGCGGGCCGGATACCACTGGGCGCTGAACATCCACCATATGCCGAACCGCAGGCAAGGTAAACTTACTAGAAACATCCATTATGTTCTCTGTTATATTTTTTTTGAGCTGTGCGCTTGTTTCCACTTCTGTAGGTACTGACTTTGGAGCGACGGCCTGAGTAAAAGCAAGTGCTCGATCTTTACCGTGCTCTTGCTCAACTAAACCAGAAGCTGTCTTGTGGTCCTCCAACCGCTGATGAGGGCGATCCTTGCTAACTTGCTCTACTGCTTTTTCTGCTGGTTTATTATTTGCCGGTACGTTCTTTTTTGTTTGTACGTATGGCTGCCAAGTATTATCTCGCCAGACTTGCCATTCACCATCTTTTCGACGAACAAGAGTGTCGTTTTGTAGGCTCATAGCGTTGTATCCATCCATTGGTATGACTGCGTAGCTTCATCGAAATAGGCAAGGTAGGGAGTAGCGCTATCTTTTTTTCTAGCAAGTGCAGTTAATTCTGCTGCGAGGTGGGCGGCTTCGGAAATTTGCATATGCATATGATCCTCAAGCAGCATACGCAGAAAATTACGAAGGTGTTCAGGATAATTTAAGCCCTCCTGTAATTGTCTCAACATGGTCGCTTTTTCAAGTTTACGATAGCGTGCCGCCAAAAGATTTTTAAACCTTTGATCAGCAAAGATAAAGCTTTCTAGCTTACCCTGCTCTGCTAATGCATACAATACAGCAGCAACAGGGGCTTGCCGTGACACGTTAAAAGCTGTAAGCAAAGTATCATACAGCTGTTTTGTATTGATTTGATTGTTCCGTATTCTTCTTATCTCTTTCCGTACCTCCGCACTTTCAAATAGTGAAGATGTCGCTTTCTCTTCCGCGGCAAGTGCACTCCTCTCTTTTTGGTGCAACGTACTCTGTTTAAGAACCGTTGAAGTACGTGCGTGTACGTGTTCCGTATCAATCTTATTCTCTTCTTGACCTGCAACCTCACTGCCTAAGGGAGCTTTACGTAAATCGACCCATTCGTCATTCTCGTCATTTGGCCCACTAGGCGGTTGCTCATCTTCTGGCGTAATTAGTCCAATTTTTTTAAATTGGTTAATAAGCCGCTCGACTCGAGGATCAACTTGCTGCACCTGTCCATCCTTAACGGTTACCTCTTTGCCGTCTATGTTTGTGCTAAGTGGTTCCTCCAGGCCATCCACACTAAACGTGGAACGCTTAAGTCGTTCATATAGATGCAAAAGAAAATGTAATTTTTCTTTTTCTTGCGCAGATATTTTTTTTGTATTGATAGAAGAAGATAAATACTCAATTTGCTTAATTGATTCAGCTGGCTGGGCATCCACGTGGCGAACATAGTCACGCAACCAATTCGCAACTGTGGGTAAAACCTCTTTCTCTTGGATTATCAGTTTATTGCTAGTAATAGTTTCTTGATTCTCCTCAAGAGCATATCTAAGTTTTGCTTTAAACGCGTCTCGTTCGTCATGGGGATAACGAATAATTAAAATCGCGCGCAGCTGCTCCCACACGTCCAAGTTGGCTGACATGTCCAGAGCAAAAGAAAAATAGGTAGCAAAGAGCCGAATAATTTCTTCTTCGGATAACGAACTTAAGGCAAGCCAACTAGCACGTGTAACCAACTCTTTATAGCCATCAATCAATGCGAGAGGCAACAAGTTATTTATCCCTTTTTCTTCTAGCGCTGGTTTTATATTTTTTATTAACCACTGCGCTTCCTCTACTGCATTAAATTTAAGCACGTCACTAACAAAATGACCCTGCATCTTCCTGAGTAAGCTTGGATCGTTTAACCAACGGTAGTCAGTATTTACTTGTTTTTTTTCATTAGTCATACCCTACATTAGAGCGATTGCCTGTGCCTGAAGTCCTGAGTAGCTTGTTCCAACACCGCGTTTCCTGTAAAACCTCCCCATACGATCAATTGCTTCAGCTAAAGTTTCTCCCGTATCTAGGCTGGCCGTTAACATTCCTCTCCGTTGCATGTCAAATAGTGCCTCTATATCTTCCGACAGCTTCATAATCAAGCTTGGGTTGACTTCTGCCCTACCCAGACGATAAGCAAAATCATCCTGAAACCCAGCAAGAGTTAGTTTACCTGATAAATCAAGGTGGAAGTTACCCCGCGCATCCTCATAACCGTAACCAAGACGGTTATGGTTCTGAATAAACTTCCTAGAATCTTGTTTTAGGTTTTCAGTTGCAGCAGCTGCAGCCTGCTCTTCTCTTGTTCGATAGTAGTATCGTCCATTCTTCATACCATACATACGTGACACGTTGTTATGGTTGTGCGCTTCATTAATGTAGGACATCTCGCTCATCAGTTGCATTGAACCCTGTTTGCCAAAAATTTTCTCTAGCCGATCCTTGCGGAATTTTTCAGCACCCTCAGGACCACTCGGAAGACCGTTGTCTTTATAAATTTCGTTATCATTATAATCTTCCGCCGCTTTTTTCATGAAGGTACTCACTTGAAGCATGTTGCCCTCTTGAATGGCACGCTCCAGAAGGTCGCCCAACTCTTCCCACTCCATAGATTCTCTTGGTAGCTTAGATAGTTCTTGCTGCTCAAGTGCCCGATATACACGGTCGGCATAAAATGTCTGGGGAACGGGTTCGCTTCTTGCAAGATTCTTATCAGAAAATCTTTTTGCTTGCGCTTTTAGCTGTTTCCTAATCTTTTCAATATCTTCCTCACTATTATCTTGTTGCGCGTAACCTTTTAGTTCGGCTATTCTAAATCTAGCCTCTTTAATTGCATTTTTATTAAGGTCTCTGTTTGCATCAATTTCTTTCTGCTCCGCCGGCAACTCCTTAGTAGCAATTATTTTCTCTTTCTTTTTTTGTTCTTCCAAATTATTTAAAAGTGAGCGCTTTAGGCTTTTCAGTTTGCTGGTTTCGTCGGGATCTCCTGCCGCTTCCTCGATGCGCTTATCGACAGCAACGAGCTTGCGTAACAAATCTTCAATGCGGGCATCGACTTGTTTCTTTTGATCCTCTGTATAACCACCACGCTGTAAATAGGTGAGTTCTTCTTCTTTTTTGGTCTGTTCTTTTTTGTACTCCTCCTTTGCTAAAGCTTTCAATTTTTCTTTCTCTTCTAGAGTTTCTTTTCCTGTTTCCCCGTAACCCATTGCTTTCATCTGCTCCGCAACCAAATCTTGAAACACTGGACTATTGCTAACCAAACTATGCCCTTTTTCTTTAGCGATAGACTCAATAAAGCTTTCAGTCTGCTTCTTGTAATCTTCACGCTCGGGACCACTTATGTTAGCAACTTTTGCTGGTATTAAAATGCCTCTTTCTGCCATTTGGTCCATTACACTTACCGTCCTCCCAGTCTTATCTCCCTTTGCATCACGCTCCTCTTCGTAAAGAACAGACTTTAACTCGTCTTGCGTCAAATCGTGCCTTTCGGCAACTTCAGCCAGAGAATGCGTCAATTCATTTTCGATAGTCTTACGACGTGTACCGAGTTTGGCGCGGCGCTCCTTGGTAGCTTCTTTAACTTCTTTCTCTTCCATGCCACCCGCACGCATACGTGCTTCAAGAGCGCCAAGTCTATTCGCTCGCTTCTCAAGTGCCTGCGTTGCCTTAGTAATGGCTTGTTCTTCTTTTGCTATTGCTTGCTGAATCTCGTCCTCATCTTTACCTTCCTTCTTCATCTCTACCTTCTTCGCCTGCAAACGTTCAACCCGTTCATTGAGTGTGCTGCGATCTTCGGTGAGGCTCGCTCGTTGATCCTGTGTCAAACTCTGAATGATTTCCTCTTCGGTGCCACCGCCCAGCAAATCAGCTTCAATGGCTGCAATATCTTTTTCTTCCTCGGTAGCATTTTTCATGTCCTCCTGATATGTCTCCATCGCCGGTAAAACCTCTGGAAGCGCTGCTTGGACGCCCTTAATTTTTCCCTCAGTAAGTTTTTCTGTAGCCGCTCTAGCCGCAAACACGCGGGCTTCTGCTATAAGTTCTGGTTCACTCCTTATGGCCTCTGCCTCTTTTACTAGCTCCATCGAACGAATTTTGTCTTCCTCCCCTTCTTTGTATGCTTCTTCACTGTATCGTCCTGGATCCCGCAGAGTTCTTCCAAAGCGTTGCCTACCAACTTTACCTTTCATGAAAATTTGCAGGAAATCCTCAGTTGCTCCTAATGCCAGTAGCGCCATACCCAGTCTTCCGCTTTTCGCTTCCATATACTCTTTATAGTTTGCTGTTGCTTTCCGTTGCCCGATAACCTCGTTCTCTCCCCGTCTTCTTGCAAAATACCCTTTGGTACCACGAATAAGCCGGCGCGGATCAAGACCCCAACCTTTATTTGCGTATAACGTTGACTCGGCAAAAGAGGCTAGGTCTCCAAGTGCATTGAATGGAGCAAACGCTGTTTTGACACCGGCGCTCGATAGTTTGCCATAGACGGCACCTGCAATTTTGCCAACTGCGCCGCCGGTTTCCATGGCAAAATACAGCGACACCATCAGCATAGCGATTGCCATAATAAAACCAGTTAGGTTTGACTGTGCACCCGCCTCTGTTATACCGATATCGGGGAGTAACGGAGACGTTGGCACTCCATCAGCAGTCTCGTCAACACTTACATTCTGAACAAAGCCCTTATCCGTAGAAAGCAAGCTTGGCAGCGTCGCAAGTGACAACCATAGAAAAAAGGCCATCAACGGGCCAACAATGACATACTTTGAAAACATATCCCACCACTGACTGGCATACTTTTGGCCGATAGGTAAAACAGAAAGTACATAAACCATTGGTGAAAAAATAATAAGTAGCCACAAAAAAACGATTCGTACGGCTAGGATGGCCGCAAAGGCGCCTACTACAACTATCGCAACAATGAGATAGACAAGCGCTAGCAAGTAACCACCCGCTATCGTCCATCCGGCGATCTGCACACCTTCAGTGATACCTGCATCGGAATTAATGCTTAGAATGGATTGTAATTTTAGTGCGCTGGCAAAATTGCCTGCACCTGCTAACTGATATGCGTTTGCAAACGTCAACATCACAATCTGGGCAAAATCAATGAACAACCCAGCGATAGTTTTGCTGAAATTCACAAGGAGGGCCATCAGTAAAACTTTTGGCAGCAGACGTTTTAACTGATACTGTTCGAGGCCAAGAATCGTACCAAAAGAAATCAACAACAAAATCAAAACGAAAAACATGTTACCGATATCCCGTACAACGCTCCAGCCCATGCCGACCGCCGGTGATTCGATAAAACCATTATAGGTACCAAGGGTTGTTATGGTCAGTCCTACCAAAAAGCTTAAAATTTTTCCAAGCAGCGATATAATAATGGCTGCAAGGGCAGAAATAATGAACGGCAACCAGCAAGTCGGATCAAGCCAGCCGCAGCTTGCTTTCACTTTTTGAGTGCCTGGATCAATAGTGGTAGGTGTTACGGTCGTAATGGTAGCGCTGTCATTCCCCGCAAAAACGGTAGGTGCAAAAAATTGAGGCGGCACCGCTTGCTGCAATGTTGGAACTGGTATGCTGGTGACAACAGCAAGCGTAACGAAACCAATAAGTATTTTTTTTATAGAGATGCTATGGAGCAACATACCCACTCAGCTTTTAAGGAGACTTAAGGAGGTATTGATAAAGTCCGATCCTACAGCTGTCGCGACAATAATTACCAATAAAAGAAGCAAAAATGGCCAACCAATGGTACTCATAAATGCGGTGACACCTGCTACAATTTCAAGTAATAAAGAAACAACAATCCGTTTCCTGAATTTTTTTTTAATCTGCTCTTCTACTCCAGAGGTCGCTTTCTTCATACCCTTTCTTGCTCCCTGACCTTTGTCTATGTCTTGTTTGTGATTAGACTCTTGCATTCTGGCGCTTTGCTTGCTCATACGAAAACGCGCCGCTGACGCTTCTTGTTTGCGGACTTCCTCTTGCTTGCGCGAGAATAAAAGGTTGTCAACGTTTTGTGAAAGCTGTGCCATAGGTGTCTACTGACTAATCGTTATAGCGTCACCGGAAGACTGCCAAGCGGCTGCGTGACTCGCGCTGCAGTCTCCCCTGCCGTCAGTATTTAACTCGTTGTAGCCAGTTTGCCCAAAGAGAGGATTGCTGTTACCGGTTGACGCGTAAGCGCCATTGCACCATCCCCAGTTATCCAAAATTTGTACGCGTGGTGTCACTTGATAGATACCATTCACTATTGTCGTGGTCTTGGCACAGCTTCCCTCTTTGACGCAGCGAGCCACATCATCGTACGAATAACTATGCACGAGCGAGATGGGGTTTTGGTCCGAAGGGTGGCTCGCAAACTTTAGACCGGTTTGCACCGTTCGTGACCCGTCTCCCCAATCAACAATGTAGCGCACAATTGGTTCCTGTTCAGGATTGGCAATGGCCGTAAAACTGAGGGTTACTGACCCCACTTTTGTAATGGTATTGGCCGCTCCTGAAAGTTCTACAACTGGGATAGCCGGTACAACCCCGCAAATCTCAGATCCAACACGAACATTCAGCGTTGGACCTGAACCACATTGTTCCGTTGGTACTATTAATTCTTTACTGCCGGTTTCGACATACCGATACCCGTCGGGTGTTGACTGCCACTCCCACACACCATAGCTCTGAACAAAAAGCTGTTGCAATACCTTAACTGCCTTAGTTAAACCATCAGCATAGGTCGACTCTTGAATCTCATTCAGCATGGCACCACTACTCGAACACTGTGAGCTAAATAATGGCTTATAGGTGCCTATTAATAAGCTGTTAATAGGGTGACAAGAATATGGACCACCTGCACGCGCCTGACTTGTGCTGGTTGAAGAAGCTGATGGCTCTGCAAAAAGTGGTTGCACGCCGACAAATGTTGTTGAGTCCCAAGCAAGCGGATCGTCAGCAGGAAATGGCGGAACAACACTACCGAATGGGGGCGAATCTGTTGTAACCTTATATTCATAATTATCCTCTGCAGACGATTCATAACTAGTGCCTCTGCCCACCTTTATAGATGCTTGACTACCAGGGGTAACCCGAGATGCATAGGCACGGTTCTGCCCTGCTGAACCGACTGTTTGCATGACTGCGTTACAGCTAAACGAAGGTCGCGCCCACAAACCGAGCGGCGTAATGTAGTCATCAGAAGACAATGACTCGATTATCAGGTAGCGGAATGGTCCCGGAATCCGATTACCATTACTGTCGACTGCCCAGGCAACGTCAGCCCACATCTCCGCCCAACCATTGTTTGCTTGATCAGGCGAAGGACGATTGCCGAGGGATGGCGGACAAGCGGCCGATTCACACCATTCATTAATATAGTAGAGGCTACTAAGATCCTTGCTGACGTATATTTTGTATTTGTCATCACCGTCACCACCCTTGTTATTTTCCATCCAAACGCGAATTTCGCACCCGGCATGAATAAGAGGGGTAGCAGAATCTACCGCGTGGTAGTTTGCGTCGCACTTGCCGGGTTTATCAACAAGACCACCTACCGCATATCCTTCAGTTGTTGAGTCCGCATTGCGATAAAGATCAAACACTACTTTTTCGGTTTTGTCTATTTTTCCGCCGTTATATTCAGTTTGTTGGCCATGTTTGTCTATCTTAAAGTGACTGAAAGTATCAGTTGGAACCGCCGGGCTCTTCTTACCACCCGTGTAATCAGGAACAGTCGAAGCACCAACAGAAGAATGCAATAAGGTTGCCCAGCCATCAACAACATCTAGACACTGATACAAGGGTATCGGACCTTGGTAACCAACATGGTCCTGTTCCGTATCTTCTCCAATGATGTTGTCGACCGGCCACCACTGCAAACAGTTGCTACTGTTCTGTGGATCGGGTGTTAAACAATACCCCAATTTCCCGCGATGACGGAGGCCGTTGTCATCATTGTATTGACAAGAGAGTGACGTCTCTTCTGGGTACAGGCGGCAGGACTGTGATGCATAGCTGTAGTCGAGCGTCTCGATGCCATTTTCGTAATCTACGTTCGGAAAATCTGGATCTACATGAAGGATGTCACAAGTATTTCCAGCACCACAATCGTCATCGACTTGGCATAACTTTGTTACATTGTTAGAACAATAACGGTATTCATTGCGACGATACTCAAGTGCGGGCTGGAGCTTAATATCGTCTACGTACCAATTACCGGAGCTATTTTCCGTACTGCCTCCTTTGGCAAACCAGCCGAATTGAAGGCGGATATAACGAGTATCCTCATCAGTAGTGAATTTATCCACTTTTGTGGTCCAGTCAAAACCTGCACCTGTATCGAGAAGAGCTAAGAATTTACAGGTACCGGCGGTATTACAGGGTACGAGATCACCATTTGTTTTGTACTGAAAGACTCTGATGCCAGCGCTCTTACCCGAGAAATGCACCGTGTTGACATCAGCAGACAAAATATAATCTGCTTCGCCAGCGACATTAATTGTTCCGCTATAATTAGCGAGATTGGGTGCTAAACTGTCATCAATAAACTGCGGAACATCAGGTACCTTATGGTTAGCATTCACTTCTAAAAACGCCCTGCCTTCTCGTGGGTACAGTATGCCAACAGACTGAGCGCTTACCGGATTATTGATGACTCTAAAATTCTGTCCATTACCCCAGCCAACCCAACTCACCGCATTACCTTGTGTGCTTGGTATTTCAAAGTTTGCATTCACGAGTAGCGCTAACTGGCCAACTTGCTCCATATAACCCGGACTAATGTAACCCTGAAGTAGCCTTGGTGTGCATTTCCCTGAACCACAATCGGCATCAGTAGTGCAACTCGTTGACGAATTGTTAGAACAGACATTACCCCAATTAAAACCAACGCTCGAATAACCAGAGCGGTCTTTTAATTGATCGACGGTAGAAGCGGCGTACGTAAGGTCTTTGTCTGGCTCATCAAGAGTCGTACGTATACATTGACCTTTATCATCGAGCTGTTCGCATCCCTCGACAGCAAGACAGATATTTCGCCTTACACTATTGCGTGTTACCGTACGGGCTGTCTTACAAGCGAGCCAACTACCACACTCTCGGCTCGGTTGTACCTTGACCAGCAAATTAGAATCGCGCTGAAACTGACAATCGCTATCAGCGGTACATGAAAGGCCAACCGTACCTCGACAAATGCCAGAAGTTCCCGTGGCTTGATCGGCACCAACGCAAGAATATTCTGTTCTAGTCGTACCATTAGGAGTCTTTGTATCCCCTAACGGGCTCATATCAGCGTCGTAGGTATTGACGATAGGCGACTTGTAACTCGTTTGGAAACTAGCAAGGACGCAGTTGGCATTATTGACCGTACCGGCACAACTTGCAGTATCAAGCTGATCCACAAGTTCGTAATGAATACTGGCCTCGCGAAGCGACACATTTCTTGTCTTTACTGCGCCAGTTGCAAATTCACCGCTCACGTTAGATGGCAATAAATCATGAGCTTGTCCGACGCGGACGCTACAATTTTCTACGTCATCAGTATTTTTTACGTAGAAGCTTACACTAAACCGATCGAACGAATCTTTCTTTGTAGGTTCAATAAAAGTATACGGCGACCCTTGAATGGATAGTGACGAACCAGGACACTGGATACCGAGATAAGCATTTGCGGCAAGCGAACCGCTGACAGCTTCCGCTTCTGCTGAAAGTACATAAAGCGTACGCTTGCGCAAAGTTACGTTTGACTGTTCAAACCCGCCACTGCTAATAGTTAAGGTATTCAGGTTTTGGTTGTAATGATAGGTTGTTGACGGTGAAGCAATCGACGTCCATGATCTTGGTGTTGTGCCATCAGAAGCAATAAACGAACCATTAATCAGTAGATCCCGAGTACCGTCTGAGCGAGGGTCAACTATTTCTTTGCAACTATTCTGCTGCACGGGGCAAGTACCAACGTAGCCAGCTATTGGCTCCTGGGCGGTCGAACCAGCAATTTGTACACGAGGTACGGTTGTATTGGTAATAGTACGATTACAGTCAGGACTTGTCGCGGATGAATCTTTCTTATACCAACCGGAAACTGGACGGTCGGTGTGGTATTCACAGGTTTGATCTCCCGGATCTCTAAAGTAGTAAACACTTCCGGCGGCATCCTTAAAGGCAGAACACTGCAACTGATCAAGCTTGCAGAGAATAACCCCATAATCATCGGGATTATTTTTAAGGTAAACACTTGACCACGGTGTTGCGCTATCGCCAAGAGCATCACGAAGAATACGCTGAGCATCACTCGCCGCTAATGTACCTGCGTCAAACTTTGCAACCAGCGAATTATAACCGGCAGCCAAAAGCTTGCTTCGCAAATCAGGCAAACACGATCCCCCTGCTGCGCACTTCAATGTCTCTAGTGCAAGTGCAGTGTTGGCTTTGATTGACCGGTCAACTTTACCCAACGCCTGACAACCCTGCGCTTCTGTCTTGCAAGTTTTTGTCGGATCGTTAACAAGGTAGTCAACCGAATCGGCCGGTACGGTAATAAGGCTATTGTCTTCAGCGTCATTAAATGACCTCGCAAAAGGCGCGTCACCTCCAACCGTAGTGTTCTGCGTGTCGATGACCGCTTCACAGCCAACAACCTTAGCGTGACAGGCGGCGCCAAACTGCCAAACGTCTTTGCTTGAGCCGTCACTTACCTGATACTGCTGACAACCAAGGAACGGCTGACGAGCGGCATCGTTAGAGTAACAGGAAAGCGGTGTACGCCAACTATTCTTGACGAGATAATGAGTGTCGGTAGTTGTTTTGAGCTCTATGTTGTCAATAAATACCTTGCCGGTACCGGATGGCGTTATTGCTAATGTCGTCACCGCATCGCTAGCACTGACAGCAATACTCACTGGATCACTTTTGATTTGTCGCCATTCACTAGTTAACAACGCATCCGTTACCAAGGTACCATTGGTTACCCCGTTACCACTGATGGCGGCGCTGATCGCCGCTGTTGCCGTACCGGTTTGTGTACGTGCCCAGAAAGTAACGACATAAGTTGCCGGGGCAATTGTACCGGAGGTACCACTGGTGCTGCTACCAGCATTAACGGTAACCGCTTTCTCGGCAACCGCCTCGGTAATCTCGTACGAGTGTCCGCCAACAACACTAGAAACAGCGCTCAACTGTCCGCCAGACCACTCTGCAGTACCTTTCTCGAACGTATCATTCAATACTGTTCGGTAGCTAGCCGACGTTCCTCCGCGATACTCACGACAACCAGCAACCGCAGCGCTACACTGTCTACCACCATTTGGTACGGCCTGATAAATACATACTTGAATGCTGGTATTCCACCAACCGTTCGAATTAGCACAGTCTTGTTGGTTAGAATCTGTCTTTCGCAACGGATGGCAAGAATCGGTAACGCTCACCGTTTTTGAAAGCAACCGGTAAGAGATTTGACCTGTTTCGTTATAGAACTGTCGACAATCGGGGTTTGACTGATAAGTATTCTCGTTACAGGTTCGCCACGCTGTATCGCCTGCGTTACTGGTATCGCTGCATGAAGCGCTTATCCCATCGCTACTCCAATTGATGTGCGTGCAGGGAGCCGCCAAGTCGTTACCGGTGCTGCCTGCAGTCGTGCTGAATCCGGAAGGATTCGTCGCCTCTGTTTTCTTCAGTTGGAATACGCGCAACTGGAAGCCAGTTTCGTCAGACCCTTCCCATGTGTAGAACGTACCACTGTCAGTTCCTCCTGGCTTTTGGCAAAACTGTACCTGCTGATAGTACTCACGCGCCTCACCGCCGGATGTTTCCTTGTCGAGATTTGTAAACTCATCACAACCCACCGCAGCCGCAGGACAACTTTGACCTGTTGCAGGAATGAGATCGACAAACTTTGGTTTCTCGAAAAAGGTTGCCGTCTGAGTATAAGTATCAAAACCTACACACTCTGTCGGACAACTCTGTCCGCTTACAGCCGTTACTGTTGCTGTCCCGTTTGCAGGGGTGTAGCTCCGGCAACCAACCTCCGCCGGTAAACAATATCGCGCATACGGCGTACAAGCCGCTTGATCGGCATTTGCATCGGGCGCATCTGTTGCCAAACCGTTTGGACGACAACTGCCAACATCGCCGGTCAAGGATTGATAACTAGCATCTGTTTTTGAACGATAATCAGGTGCCCGTTTTAAACGGGTCAACGAGGCACCATACGTTGTAAAAGTTGTTGGTGTTTGCCCGACGGTCAGCTCAACAGCATCAAAGTCAACACCGGCAGATAACTGTAAGGTAAGGTTGAGACTGTCGGGTAAGGTTGTATCGTTCGCCGCAAAAGTCTTCGTTACTGAGTAGCGCGTCCAAGTATCAATAAGCGGCTGATCCAGACTGGTAAATGAGGGAGAGGCGTCGCTTCCGACCAAGCTGTACGCAATACGTCCATCGCCACTAAGGGATTGCTTGGCGTAAAAACTAAAACCAATGGTTTGCCCAGCAAGTGGTCCGGTAAGCACCGCCTTTTGTGTAAGACTTGCGTTGTCCACATTGCTATGCAAGTAGCGCGTGCCATTAAACGGAGTGTCGGTTCCTATCCCAACCGCTGTACTATCATAGAGCCACCCTTTTGCCGAGCTGTCAGCTTCTGAAACAACCGTCTCAAAACTGGGGTTACGCAATAGGTTACTCTGTGGAGCAGTTGCTACCTTGTTACTCGTTCTGATAAAGGCACGGCAACCGTCATCTTTTTGGTCACACCCTTTCACCTGACCATTCAGATACAGCACGTCCGCATCCGCGGTACTCCACTTATTGTTACCAAGATCTTTTGTACTATAGAGTTTGCAACCAACCGAACCGGCATCGCAGCCGTTGAAATCAACAGTATTTAATAAATAAGAAACAGTAGCGCCAGATTCGGTATTGGAAAGCGTGGTACAACTGGAAAACTGAGGCTGACATTGCGCCTTACCAAAATCCCATACGCGCTTCTCTTCTGTGCAATAGCCATAGAACTGACAGTTGCCATTTGCATCGCGCTGTACGCAGGTTTGTTCATCTGCGCAGTAGTTTGCATCACGCGTAACCACAACCGCTGGCGGCACATCACCCGGCGAAACATACTGACCATCGCCGTCGATGTCAGTACCCTTCGTTACAGTTTGCGATATAACTTTTGGACCGGGTCCTTGTAACTTACAAAAGGCATCCGGCGGCACCAACGTCCAATTTGGATCGACAAGGTGGTAGAAAGGGTTTGGTTTTTCTGTGGTCGGAACCGTATCGTAAGCGGTCACCAACTGACGAAGCGTAATTCGTTCTTGACCAAAATATTGAATGTACCGCGCGGCAAGCTCCCATCCAACCGGTACGATACGATACTTTCTCAAGATCAAGATAGATCGGTACGGAACACCGTCAATGTAACTCGGCTCAATTGGCTGTGGGTTCCAACCGACAAAACCAAAAGGCGCGTCGCCGTTGATGAGTCCTTGGTCAATCGCCTCTTTAACGGTTAGCCGTTGAGAAATTGCAGTCCGGAAATTGTCATTAATGACACAATCTGTCGGTCCTGGGTTGGTATCATTGTCGCAACTAACCAGTTTCGAAAGAATATCGTACCGACCGGGGGTGCTAAAATTCGGTCGAATGTCTTGCGCTAATCGAGCGCGCGCACCTAATACTCCTTCACCTTGTGCCTGCGCCTCGTAATTACTTAGATTGGCATTACTGTGCCCACCACTACTGCCACCGGTGAAGCCTTGGGACAGCAAATTTCTAAGCAGTCCGCCGGCAAGCGCCTTAGTAAAGGTATCAACGGCATCAGCAATAACATTGCCAGTAAACGATAGCTCCCCTTGCTGTGTTGTGCCAAAAACTTCTTGCCATACCACGCGTACCGCTGTACCAGGCAACGTGATGATATCGCTTGTCCCCTTGGTAACATTTGAAAATCCGCCATTCGTTAGTCGGTCTAGCATTGCGTTCTGTTTCGCTTCCGCTTTTCGCGACAATAAATTTGTTTGTAAGGTTAGCGCAACGCTAAGATCACTCTCTCCTGGATTAAATGACTCGCTAAAAGTAGGAAGGAAACTCTTGCTGGTAATAAACTGCTCCCAATTATTTTTTAGCGTACTAAAGGTACACTTTGGACGTGATTGAAAAGTATCGGTAAGTCCCAAATTAATGGCAATTTGAATAGAGGCACTGGGCGCACATAAATTAAGACCTTCCAGAATGCCTCCTGATCCGGCAAGGCCTGTCGTACCCCCTTGCCACGTACAACCCCCAGCGGGCACATTTGAACCTTGCACACAGGCTTCCAAAGTGTTGACCCCAGGTCGAGATACGAGTGCGCCATTACCATTTCGACATTCACAGGTACCCCCTTGTCCGCTGATCATTCCGTCCAAAAAAACACCGGCGGCTTGATCAATGCTATTGGCAAGATATGCTCCCCATCCTTCGGTCACAAAAAGGGGCTTTTGCCCGTGACCGCCGCTGGCAATCCATGTTGCGGTATCTTGCGCAATTTGATTGAGTAAAAATTTAACCCCTTGTCGAAAAGAAAGTGCCGCTGACTCTTTCAAACTTGCGACTAACTTATTCCAACTAAAATCTTCTAAGTGACTTTTTTGATCTTGTATATATGCCTTAATATCGTAGGTTGGCACAGAATCAAGAAGCGGTGCTTGTGCTAAGACTTGCTGTATCTGTAAGCCAAAAACAAAAGATAATGCCAACAGCACTGACAAGATATACCGTTTCTTTATTTTTTTTATTTTGGTGTTCTCGCTCATAATTGCCTATTGCTGGGCGTTAAGCTGATCGAGCGTCTGCTGATAGAGCTTTAACAAGTCAGCGTCTGAGAGCTTACTAAGCGTTGCTTCGTCGACACCGTTTTGTCGCAAGAGATCTCGAATTTGACTTGGTGAAAGATTTTGTAACTCTTTTGGTGTCTGGGTAGAGCCTGAAGCTGCCGTCCCACTTTGTGCAGCCAAGGCCTGTTGGTAGCTAGCGACAATTTGCTCATCGGTTAAACCTGCAATTTCTTGTTCGGACGCACCTGCCTGACGTAGCGCTGTCCGAAGTTCGTCTGGAGTTGGCGTTGCGGTGGTGCCGGGAATTGATGGTAGCGACGGTGCTGTTGTAGTTTGATTGGTTCCAGCGGTGTCTGTCGAACCGATAAGCGAGCAATTTTGACCAGTTGGGCAATTAGGATCCGTCCCATTGGCAATTTCTTGCCCGTCACTTATCCCGTCAGAGTCAGAATCGGCCAAATAGGGGCTGGTGTGATAAATGTTTATTTCGTCACTGTCATAGAGACCGTCTCCGTCAGTGTCTACTTTGGCAACAGCGGAATTGTCGTTAGAAGCAAAAAGATCAGTCGCTGTAGTTTTGACCGCGTAAGGTCCATAAACTGTCCGGCGGAGACTAATGCCTCCTAAAACAATCGCACTTGCGCCTATAATAAAAACAGTCGCCAAAAGAAGGCCTCTGGTACGCCCTGAAATTTGACCGGTAGTAGTACTCTTAAAATCAAACATTGGAGACTAGATAATCTCGCGTGTGATAGGTTCTAAAGTTTGTTAATTATAGCAGAGAACGACACGCAAAGTCAAAGAGAATGGCACTAAACCGTTCTCTTTGTATTTTTAACCTCTATCGTTCTAAAAATATCTACAAAAAACTAGTACGCCCACCACTTTGTTGCCTGAAATGCCGAACCGGGAACACCAAAACCAATAATCCAACCACCTGGACGTGGTGTCGGAAGACCGCCGGCTTTTGTTAAAGGGTCGACGGCAACAAAATTCTGCGAACCAAGACCAGAAGTTACTTGGTATGGGGATACATATCCCCAAGGGGTACAAGGATTGGCTGGCGGTTCAGTACACGTTACAATGGCGTCAACGCGCTGATAAAAAGGGACACCATACGCTTGACCGTTCGCCACCTTTACCCCAACCGCAACAACCACAACGAGCACAATGAGTGCCCCGACCGATACCCGGTTTAACTTTTGCTCCCATTTTTTAGTCAAAATATTCATATTAAAATGATACAACAGAATAAACCCTTAAGCAATACGACCGAAGTTAAGCGCTAGTTGATGCCATGCTTCAATCGACAGCTCTTGGGCGCGTGCTTTTTCATTGATACCTATCTTTTTAAAGAGTGCTACCATCTCTGCTTGCGGTAACGGAAATGCGGCGGCTAAATTATTGCGCAGCTGTTTTCGTTTTTGCGCAAACCCAACCTTAACCACGCGCCAAAAAAACTTCTCTTCTACATCACCAAAAGGAAACAGATGCACGTTGTCAATTTGCAGTAGCACACTATCAACCGCTGGAGCCGGCAAAAAAGAGAGACGAGATACAATGCGAACAATGCGCGGCTCGGCGTAGAGTTGAACACTAATACCGAGCATACTCAGGTCCCCAGGTTTGGCAACAATGCGCTCCCCCACTTCTCGCTGCACGAGAAGCGTCATAGTAGCTGGCGAAAGGTCGTCGACAAGAAATTTTCTTAAAATTGATGCGGTGATGTGATAGGGAATATTTGCAACAACAACATAGGGCAAAACAATGCCAAACTTTGTTACCGGACCCGCCAAGACATCCGCATGGACAACCTGAACATTGCTAGCAGTGTCAAATCTTTTTCGTAGTACCCCAACAAGCGCATCGTCAATTTCTATGGTCACCACTTGCCCCGCCGCTACCGCCAAACGTTCGGTCAAGGTACCAAGTCCTGCGCCAACTTCTAGTACTGTTGTACTGGTCGTCAGCTGCGCAACTTCGACAATATCATCGTACACTTGGTCGTCAATAAGAAAATTCTGACTGCGACGAGCGTTTGCACTAAGCTGATACTCTTTTAAAAGAGCGGTGATGGTCGTTTGGCTTTTTGACATATACTCTACCCTCAAAGCAAAGAAGACAAAATGCGAACCGAACCCTGACGAAGCACTGTGCAAGTAGTATCTAGGACGCGAACAATGGTCGACGGAAGTACCCGCGGCAGTGTGCCTGATTCTAGAAAAAAAATAGTTTCATCTAGTGGCGCAAATGCCTCAACAACAGCGCGCTCGGTGTAGCTATCTTTGCCACTACTTATATTGGCACTAGTTGCGGTAATGACACCTCCTGCCAATGCGGCAATAGTTGTTGCCTGCTTACCAGAAGACACTCTAATGGCAAGCGAACCGTCACGAGAGCCTAACCGACCAGCAGTACGTTTACTTTTTGCTGGCAAAATAAGGGTAAGCGGTCCCGGCCAATACTTTTTTGCAATGGTAAGTGCCTTAGGTGAAAAACGGACGTAGCGCTCAGCGTCAGCAAACGAGGCGGCAATGAGGGACAGCGGCTTTGCTTTTGCTCTCCCTTTTATGCTAAACACTTTTTCGACCGCTTTTTTGGTTGTTGGGTCAGCACCAAGACCATAACTGGTTTCTGTTGGGTAGGCCACGAGATCCCCCGCACGAAGATGCTGGGCGGCACTTTGAACAGAACGAACAGCAACAACCGACATACTATTCTTCGACAACAAAGTTGATGAGCTTCCCTTTTCTGACAATTGTTTTACGAATCGTTTTACCCTCTAGCCAGCGGGCGACGTTACTATTTTCTCGGGCGGCAATACGGTACGCTTCTTCGGAAACATTGGTAGCCATAGTAACCGTACCGCGTAATTTTCCATTTACCTGTACGGCGACTACCGCACTTGCATCCTCAAGGTCTGCCTCATTGTACGTCGGCCATGGCATATCCCAAATCAAAGTTTTGTCGTCGGCTAATTGCTGCCACAACTCGGCAGTAAGGTGGGGGGCGAATGGCCGCAAGAGAAGCAAAAAAGTTTTTAGCGTAGGCAAGTCGACGGGTGTTTTTGTTGCTTCTTGTTCATACGCATAGTTTATAAACTCCATCATTGCGGCTACCGCAGTATTAAACCGGAAGAGTTCGATATCTTCTCCGACTTTTTTGACAAGCTTAGCGAGGCGACGATTTGTTTCAGTTGATGCTACGCCACGGTTTGGCTCTTCGGTGTACGCACCAAAGGCATACCATACGCGATCAAGAAAACGTCGGACGCCGCTAATGCCTTGCGTATTCCACGGGACAGTATCCGCAAATGGGCCAATAAATAGTTCATAGGTTCGCATAGTATCTGCGCCATAGGTGGCAACAACCTCATCGGGGTTTACCACGTTACCGCGCGACTTAGACATCTTCTGACCGTCTTCTGCTAAAATCATGCCGTGGGAGGTGCGCTTGGCATAAGGTTCCGCAGTTGGTACAACGCCAATATCAAACAAAAACTTGTGCCAAAAACGTGAATAGAGAAGATGCAGGGTTGTGTGCTCCATGCCGCCGTTATACCAATCAACCCCACCGTCGCACGTTGTGCGTTGGGAGGGCGAGCCGGCTTGGCATAGCCAGTAACGTAATTTCTTCATCGAGGCTAGTTCCTTCTCGTTCTTTGGATCGGCGTAACGCAAGTAGTACCAAGAACTCCCCGCCCAGTTGGGCATGGTATCAGTTTCTCTTTCTGCCGCACCGCCACAGCTAGGGCAGGTCGTCTCTACCCACTCACGAATAGCAGCTAGTGGTGATTCGCCAGTATCGGTTGGCTGGTAGCGTTCAACCTCTGGCAGTGTCACGGGTAATGCTTCCTCAGAAACCGGCACCCAGTCACACTTTTGACAATGCACCATTGGAATGGGCTCGCCCCAATACCGCTGACGCGAGAATACCCAATCGCGAAGTTTATACTGCACCTTCTCCTTAGCGCCAATCGCCTCGGCTATTTTTTTTCTCGCTTCACTGGTTGATAGTGAATCAAAATCTTTAGAATTAATAAGAAACCCTTCGCCGGCATAAACAGCTGGACTATGATCTGAAAGCTCAAGTGTTTGCAACTCCCCGTCGGTAACTCCTCTAAGTTGCCCTAAACTTGGTACAACCACATCAATAATCGGTAGTTTATATTTTTCGGCAAATGCCCTGTCGCGCTCGTCATGCGCCGGCACGGCCATGATGGCACCGGTTCCGTAACTGCCGAGCACGTAGTCGGCAACCCAAACCGGTAACTCCTCGTCGGTGAGTGGATGTACAGCTTTCAGTCCGGTATCGACACCGGTTTTTTCCGCTGTTTCGGTTCGTTCAAGTTCACGTTTTCTAAGGCTGTCCACGATATAATTGCGAACATCATCCCCCGCCTGCCAGCCGATGTCCATCCAAAACTTTGCCGTTTCCGGAGACACGACAATAAAGGTAGCTCCGTAGATGGTATCGAGGCGCGTCGTAAAGACACGCACCTCATGCTTATCATTTTCTTGACCAGGAATGCCGCGCAATTTAAAAGCAAACTCTGCGCCCTCGCTTTTGCCTATCCAATTTTCTTGCTGGGTACGAATGCGCGGTGCGTAGTCGACCGTTTCGAGATCGTCAAGCAAACGCTCGGCGTAGGCCGTGATTTTGAGCATCCACTGCTCTTTCTCTCGCTGCTCTACCGCAGTACCGCACCGTTCGCACTTGCCATCAACTACCTCTTCGTGTGCCAAACCAATTTTACAAGAAGGGCACCAGTTAATGGTTGCCTTAGCTTTGTAGGCAAGGTCATGCTTCACTAGTTGCAAAAAAATCCATTGCGTCCACTTGTAATAGCTTGGGTCGCTCGTGATAACCTCGCGAGACCAATCAAAAGCATAGCCTAAGCTTTTCAGCTGACGCCGAAAATTTTCTATATTCTTTTTGGTAATCACCGAAGGATGCTGACCGGTTTTGATGGCATAATTTTCCGCAGGCAGCCCAAAGGCGTCAAACCCCATTGGGAACAGTACGTTCTCTCCGTCGGCGCGGCGTTTGCGAGCAAGCACATCCATCGCCGTGTACGAGCGAGGATGTCCGACGTGCAACCCTTCGCCCGAGGGATACGGAAACTCAACCAAGAGGTACGTTTTTTTCTTTTGTTCGTCCTCGGTTACTTGAAAGGTATTGGTTCTTTCCCAGTACTCTTGCCACTTTGAATCAATTGCTTTGTGGTCAAACGGTATTGGCATACTAGAATAGTTTTTTTAGAAACTGTCCGGTGTACGACTGCTTCACCTTGGCAACATCCTTTGGTGTACCTGCCGCCACTACTTCACCGCCACCAACGCCACCCTCTGGTCCAAGATCGATGAGCCAATCGGCAGATTTGATAACGTCAAGATTGTGCTCAATAACCAAAATTGAATTACCCTTATCAACCAAACGCTGCAACACCGTCAGTAGGTGGCGCACATCTTCAAAATGCAGTCCGGTTGTCGGCTCATCGAGAATGTAGAGTGTCTTGCCGGTTGCACGACGCGAGAGCTCTGTTGCCAGTTTTACCCGTTGCGCTTCCCCGCCGGAAAGCGTAGTCGCTGGCTGACCAAGATGGATGTAGCCGAGCCCAACATCATAAAGCGTATCAAGTTTGCTCTTAATCGAAGGGATGTTCTGGAAAAAATCTTTTGCCTCTTCAACGGTCATATTGAGCACCTCAGCAATATTTTTTCCTCGATAATGAATTTCTAACGCTGAAGCATTGTAGCGCGTACCATGACATTCATCACAATCAACGTAAACGTCAGCCAAAAACTGCATCTCGATTGCCACCTGACCTTCCCCTTGGCATGCCTCGCAGCGACCACCCTTTACGTTAAAACTAAACCGCCCCGGCTTGTACCCCCGAATGTTTGATTCAGGAAGTCCGGCGAATAAGTCTCGAATCGGCGTAAAAAGACCGGTATAGGTCGCCGGGTTGGATCGCGGCGTGCGGCCGATTGGTGACTGGTCAATGGTAATAACTTTATCAAGATGCTCTAACCCGCGAATGGCTCGATGTTTGCCGGGATTATCTTTAGCGCGATAAAACTTTTGTGCCAACGCTTTGGATAAAATCTCGGTAACCAGCGTTGACTTGCCGGACCCAGAAACACCGGACACCACAACCAACTCCCCTAGCGGAATGGTAACGTCAATATTTTTTAAGTTGAACTCGGCTGCGCCAAGAATGGTAAGCTCTTTCCCGTTACCTTTGCGGTAACTCTTTGGCGCGGCAATAGAACGCTTACCAGAAAGATACTGGCCGGTAAGTGATTTTTCGTTCTTAGCAACAGCACTTGGAGAACCCTGGGCAACAACCCGACCACCGTGCTTCCCGGCACCGGGACCGATGTCGATAAGTTCATCGGCCGCGCGCATGGTATCTTCATCGTGCTCAACAACGATAACGGTGTTTCCAAGATCACGAAGGGACTTTAGGGTAGCGATGAGCCGTGCATTGTCGCGCTGATGCAGTCCAATTGATGGTTCATCCAAAATGTAGATGACGCCGACAAGGCTTGAGCCGATTTGCGTAGCCAAACGGATACGCTGCGCCTCACCGCCAGAAAGGGTGGTCGCCGAACGGTCTAGCGTTAGGTAATCAAGACCGACGTTGTGCAAAAAATCGAGACGTGCTCGTATCTCTTTTAAAATCTGCTTAGCGATTTCCTGTTCTTTTTTATTGAGTGGGGTTTCTTTACTATCAAGACTTGCGAAAAAATCGATTGACCGATCAATACTGAGCATCGTGACGTCGGCAATAGAACGATTTCCGACCGTAACACCAAGCACCTCTGCTTTTAATCGCTTACCGCCGCAGCTCGGGCAGATCGACACCCGCATATACCCCTCAATCTCGTTTCGGAAATAATCAGAATCCGTGTCCTGATATCTACGCTCTAGGAAAGGGATGACTCCCTCAAAATCATTCTCCGTATCACCGTAGAGCACATATTGGAGGTCACTTTTCTTCATAGTACCAACCGGCACCGTCAGAGAAAACTTTCGTTTCTTTGCCACGGTTTCCAGTTTCGACATATGCCAATACTGACTGGCGGCTGAACGCGACCATGGTCTGATGGCACCCTCGGCAATAGACAGCCGCGGGTTGGGCATAACAAACTCTGGATCAATTTCTTGTTTCGTTCCGAGCCCGGTACATTTGGGACACGCACCGTGGGGACTGTTAAATGAAAAGTTGCGAGGTTCAAGTTCCGGCAAATCAATACCGCAGGCCGCACATGCCAAATGTTCACTCATTAAGTGATCGGTCTCGTTTGTAGTCTCGTGAACAACAACGAGGCCATTACCTAAATCAAGCGACTGTTCAACCGCTTCGCGAAGTCGTGTCGCCACGTCACTCCCGACTGGTTTGCCTGCGAGTGGCAAGGCTACGCGATCAATGACCACGTCAAGACTATGCTTTTTTTGTTTGTCGACCGGTAAGGCGTCTGCTTCTGACAGGGTATAAAAAAAGCCATCAAAACGAACTCGAGCGTAGCCGGCTTTTTCCAACTCTTTTAAGATTTTTTTGTGCTCCCCTTTTTGATCACGAACAACGGGCGCCATAACCATCACTTGCTCAGTATTCAGCTTAAGAATGCGGGCAACAATTTGTGCGACGGTTTGTCGAGAAATTTCTTCACCGCAATTCGGACAGTGTGGATGTCCGGTGCGAGCAAAAAGAAGCCGAAGGTAATCATAAATTTCTGTGACCGTACCCACCGTAGAGCGAGGATTGTGCGAAACGGACTTTTGATCAATTGAAATCGCCGGAGAAAGTCCGTCTATTTGATCAACGTCCGGCTTATCCATAAGCCCCAAGAACTGTCGTGCGTAGGCAGACAGTGATTCAACGTAACGACGTTGCCCCTCGGCATAAATGGTGTCGAACGCCAACGACGACTTACCGGAACCCGACAAACCGGTCAACACGACCAGCTTGTCGCGGGGGATCGTGACATCAATGTTCTGTAAATTGTGGACGCGGGCACCGCGAATGACTATTGGCATCAAAATTTTCTCTTCCCTTATGGAGTACAGCTACTACACTCTGGAATAGTGTTCCCGCTGAAAGCACTTACCGCCTCTTCGCATGAATCAAAATCTGGAGGGTGTAGATACGCAGTTGTTCCCTCAGGACAGGTCTCTCCGTCCTGTGGCACGATTAACGCTTCAACGTTAAAGCAAATACCATAACCAGGGCAGGCTGGATTTGTGGTTTGACGCACGCAACAAGTAAAAGTTCCCGGCAGCGGTCGCTCGCAATAACAATTGGTGCCCGCTACTTCTCCACCGCAATATTGATCAGCGTCAACTGGGCCATCGTAAAAAAAGAATGGGGTATCCGCCGGACGTTCTTGGTAATTATTACAACCCTGTACGACAGCCGTACGTGGTTCCCTGACAACTGTCGGTATTCTCAATTCGTTAAATCTGACTAAATTAGGATTGATCGTATTCAAAAGCACCCACGAGAGCAGTAAAAGAACGTAACCAGAAAGCGCACCGCCGATATGGGTCTTTGCTTGCTCAATTCTTGACGTATTACCGGCAGCGGTCAGCCACAAGAAACCACCAATCATTAGCACAATGGCGGAAAGTACCCCGCCAGCGTAGACTGAAAAAGTATAGACGGCGATAATATACGACCCTATGGAATCATTATCAATAAAGATTGTTTGGTTTGCCGCTCCGAAACCCGGCAGACCTATCTGCAGTTGCAACGGTATCGCGGCCCAGGCTTGCAGACCAAAGAAAACGCCGAGAGCAACCAGACTAGCAATGAAAAGATAGGTTTGTTTCCTCATACCTACTGCGTAGTAATGAACACCTCAATAATTTTCCGAAAGAGGTCGGCAGGAATTGCTCCTTCTATTTTGTGACCGTTAATAAACCAGGTCGGCGTACCCCGAACCCCAAGTGCCGTACCGTCGACGACATCTCGAGCAACCGCACTCTGCTGCTGATGATTCGTAAGACAGGTGTTAAACGTTTGGCTGTTCATACCAACCTGCACGGCATAACGTTCGAGACTCGTTTGGTCTAACGCCGACTGGTTTAGAAATAACTTATCATGATAAATTAAAAACATATCTTGAGCAGCTGCACAGAGCGATGCCTCGGCAGCTAAGGGTGCGTCAGGGTGAAGGGAGACGACCGGAAACTGACGATAAACAAAACGCAACTTCCCTTCGTAGATTGACATCAACGACCGAATGACAGGAAATGACTCCTCGCAAAATGGGCACTGGAAATCAGCAAACTCTACAATGGTCACCGGCGCATCGCTTGGTCCGACTACTGGACTGTCCTCACGAATCAGCTTGTCTGCGTCAGCCGAACTAATGGCTGGCGGTAAACTACTTACACTTAGTGCGCCGCTATTTTGGTCTGCGGGAATGGTAGTTGCCAATCGGCTATAAATCCGCGGCCCGAGAGCCATCACCAACAAAAAGAAAACTACCGCAAGTAAAAGTAGGACGATGCCCCACCACCGTCGCCACCATGGCGTGGCAGCGGGTGTGATAAATTCGGATGGTTCGGTTGAAAAATCGCTCACAGTTGCGAAGTACTAGATAAAATAGGTACACTATAAACACACGGTAGTATAACCGTATCATTCTTTTAGAAAATCAGAAATGAAACGGCGGTATGCAAGTCTACCATATAGTGAGGCTGCTGTCTATTGTTATGCGAGGACAAAAACAAACCGACGAAGAAGTTAGTATTCCGGCAGCTAGAAGTGCTCGCTGGAAACGACGCGATCGCCAGGCAAACCCAAAGATGAAAGTAAGTGGACGAGGAACAAGAACACTCGCCGCGCGGCTACAAAATCAGAAAAAGCGAGGTTGACAGCACAAACACATTATGCTACAGTCATCATTCAGTAACTGGTAATTATTCAAGCACGGCCTGCGGGCTTTTCTTTTTTATCTATGGATCAGCTAAAAACAATTCTCCCAATAGTTCAGATTGTCATATCAATACTCCTCATTATTACCGTTCTTCTACAGCAACGAGGTAGTGAGGTCGGTGGCGCATTTGGTGGTGGTGGCGGCGCGGTCTACCGAACGAAACGTGGTATCGAAAAAACTCTTTTCCGTGCAACTATTGCTCTCGGCATATTGTTCGCAGGCGCATCACTTTTGCGACTGCTCATCTAGTTCGTCGCGAGCCGGCGCGGTAGCACACGTCCGGCACCATTTTTTATATGGAACAACCGCATCATTCTGAGGCTGAACGTACTGAATCAAGATCGTCCGTTACTCACGGCGTACGCAAATTGTTGCCGAAAAATTTTCTTCTACGTCTACAAAAAACTGGACAAGTACTACCCTCAGCGAGACAGCTTGTACACGCAGCAAATATTTTTTCAAAGCGTGAACGACAAATTCTTGCAACCTGTTTCGCCCTCATTACGGCATCGGTCATCTGGCTTGGTGTTAACCAAGTAAGTGCTCATCTTACGGCTGACCCCGCAACTGGTGGCACGTATCAAGAGGCACTTGTCGGGCAGCCAAGATTTTTGAACCCAGTGTTTGCTGGTGCGCAGGCGGTAGATGTTGACCTTACGCGTCTCATCTTCTCCGGACTTTTCCGTTACGACAAAAACTTAAAACCCGTACCCGATTTAACCGCCTCCTACTCAATTAGCGATGATGGTCGTTCGTATACGGTTGTGCTGCGTGACGATGTGCTGTGGCACGACAACGAACCGCTTACCATTGACGACGTCGTCTTCACTTACGAAAGCCTGACTGACCCTGACCTTAGGAGCCCGCTTGGGGCAACCTTCCGCGGAGTAGTCATTGAACGCGTTGACGACCACACCATCCGTTTCACTCTCAAAGAACCCTACACGGGTTTTCTGGATGCCTTGACGGTGGGCATTATTCCGCAACACATTTGGGGAAGCATCCCTACTACGCAATGGCGCCTTGCCGATTTCAACATTCGACCGGTAGGAAGCGGGCCGTGGCAGTTCGCCAGTCTTAACCAAGACAGAGACGGTTTCATTAAAAGCTACTCACTAACTCAAGCAGACAGCTTGCCAAACACCGGCTACCTCGACCGATTGGTCTTTAAATTTTTTGCCGATGAACCTTCAGCCATTCAAGCTCTTAAAAATCATAGCGTTGACGGCTTTGCTCTACTCTCTTCTGACGGCCTCAAAGAGCTTAGTCATGGCGAAGGCGGATTCACTCACTACGATCTCCGTTTGCCGGCGGTGAGTGCCGTCTTCTTTAACCTAGGGCAATCCGGACCACTGACCACACTGGCTATCCGCCAAGCGTTAGACATGGCAATCGATCGCCGAGCATTGGTTCTTGACGCCCTACTGGGAGAAGCAACTGTTAGCACCGGACCGCTACCGGCAACTTTAATAAATAACGACATAAAGGATAGTCCTCATTTTGATAAAGCAGCGGCTGAAAAATTGCTTGACCAATCAGGATGGAAGCGAGACGGTGACGTGCGAAAAAATAAAAAAGGAGAACCGCTGAACGTAACGTTGACCGTTATTGACCGAGACCCAGACCGCACTGCTGGTCAGTTCATCCAAGCTGCCTGGCAGGCTATTGGCGTCAGTACAAAAATTGATCTCATCTCGCCAGCCACGCCAACGAATGTACAGCGTAGCGTTCTCCGCCCTCGTGCCTACCAAGCACTCCTCTATACCATCGTCTACGGCGCTTGGACCGACCCCTACCCCTTCTGGCACTCCTCGCAACGTGTTGACCCCGGACTCAACCTTTCGCTCTTCAGTAATGATGCCGCGGACAAAGCCATAGAAACAATCCGCCGTGCACAGGATGATGCTACTGCCAGCAAAAGTTACGAGGCATTACGCAACGCCATCGATGACACTGTACCTGCCGCATTTCTCTACACGCCAGTTCGACAGTACATTATTTCTGATGACGTCCGTGGCATTATGGTAACGAAGGTAGCGAGCCTCGCTGATCGTTTTAATGACATTGCTTCTTGGTACACCAAAACAAATCAACGACTTACCTGGTAACAAGACAGTGCATGATGTTCATGCTATCGTAGGCAGAACATAGTTCCTCGTTTCGGTTTCGTTCTTTTCAGTTTAAGCACCCTCTGCAGGCGTGGCGGAATTGGTATACGCGTACGCTTCAGGAGCGTATGAGAGCAATCTCGTGAGGGTTCGAGTCCCTCCGCCTGCACCAATAACGTTGGTTACGACTTTGTCGTAACCTATAAGAGGTTTCTAGTCCCGCGAGCACGCGGGGCACCAGGTACGTTTGTCCCGCGAGTGCTCCGTGCACCATTCTTCGTTCTCCGAGCTACGAATGGCACGCCATCCATTCGTTTCAGCTTCGGATGGCGCGGCCAGTTAAGAGCAAAGACCAAAAAGTCCCTCAAGGCTGCGGTAGGCAGATTTTCTTATTGCACGACACGGTAAAACTTTTCCTTTTAGATTTTCCGTTTCTTTATTCATTTTTATTAATCTTATTTTTTGGTGACACGTTTCCCGTTAGGATTTGTGCGCCACTACAATGACATACGTATGACAGAACAAAACACGTTCAAAAGCCGGCCCTCTCGCGGGCAGGGCCGCTACCGATATCGGGGCGCAAAAGCTGCTACTGGCGGCAAGCGAGAACGAACAGAAACCACTCAACGCTCGACTCCATCAATGGCGAGCGGTGCTACCCCCAAGGGAACGCTTCGGGTCATCCCCATAGGTGGGCTGGAAGAAATTGGTCGCAACTGTACCATCTTCGAGTACGGTGAGGATATCATCGTGGTCGATATGGGCATCCAATTCCCGGAAGAAGACATGCCGGGGATTGATTTCATTATTCCGAATCTTGCCTATCTCAAGGGTAAAGAAAAACGGATCCGCGGTGTCTTTATTACCCATGGACACATGGACCACCTTGGTGCCATCCCCTACCTGATGCAGCAAATCGGCAACCCGCCAATTTACGCCGCACCGCTGACGCTAGGCATTATTCAACGTCGACAGGAAGAATTTCCGCGGGCACCAAAACTGCATCTCATAAAAATAGACTCAACAAAGCGTGTTCCGGTTGGCAAGCACTTCGTTATCGAGCCTTTCCACGTTAATCACAACATTACCGACGCCTTCGGACTTCTCATTCACACACCGGTCGGCACCATTGCGACTACTGGCGACTTTAAGTTTGACTACACACCAGTAGACGAAAAACCAGCGGAAATCGCACGCCTCGCAGAAGTCGGCAGCAAAGGAATACTCGCGCTAATGGCGGACAGCACCAACGCAAACTCGCCGGGACATCAAATTTCAGAAAAAGATGTTGGCGAAAATCTTGAACAGCTCATCAGAAAAGCCGATGGTCGTATTATTATCGGTGCTTTTGCTTCTCTCTTAACAAGGCACCAGCAGGTTATTGATATTGCCGAAAAAGTGGAACGTAAAGTATTGCTGCTGGGTCGAAGCATCCACAACTACGTTGAAATTGCCCAGCGCCTTAAATACTTCAAAGTCCCTAAAGGCATTCTCATTGAAGAAGCTGATTTTAATAAATTGCCTGACAATAAAGTACTTGTCATCTGCACGGGGGCCATGGGACAGAAGAACTCCGCCTTAATGCGCATCGCCAGTAACGAACACCGCTTAATCACGCTCAAAAAAGGCGACACTATTCTCTTCTCGTCGTCAGTCATTCCGGGTAACGAACGAACGGTAGAGCGACTGCAAGACTCGCTGGTTCGCAAAGGGGCAACCGTCTACAACAACGCAATGATGGACATTCACACTGGGGGTCACGCCAAACAAGAAGATCTCAAGTTGCTCCATCGACTTATTCGACCGAAGTATTTCATCCCTATCCACGGTAACCACTTCCGGCTCAAGGTACATGGTAATTTAGCGATTGAAACGGGCGTTGACCCAAAAAATGTTTTCATCGCGGACAACGGACAGATTATAGAGTTTACTAAAACAGGCGGCACGCTCACTAAAAAGCACGTCCCCGCTGATCACGTTTTTGTCGACGGTCTTGGTGTTGGCGATGTTTCAAATGTCGTCCTGCGAGAACGGCAAGCAATGGCCGAGGAAGGTATGTTCGTTATCATTGTAACGATAGATGGCAAAACTGGACGAGCCATTGGCGAGCCAGATATTATCTCTCGCGGATTCATCTATATGAAAGAAAACGCGCGCTTAATTGGTAAGGTGCATGATAAGGTGAAAAAAATTCTTGACGAACCAAAAAAGGACACGCCTGCTTTTGACGCCTTCATCAGAGAGAAAATTAGAAACGAGATTGGTCAACTACTCTATGCCAACACCCGTCGCCGACCAATGGTGTTGCCGGTTGTGAACGAAGTGTAGAGACCGCGTCGACCTTTCTAAAATACCGCCGCGTTTTACGCGGCGGTATTTTTTTATTGTCGATAGGGTACCAAGGCGTGATTTTCCACTCTGTATAAAACAAATTCGGTACATTATCACCCGCACTAGCATACAACACTTGTCCACCGGTGCCTTCGTATGACTTCATGGCTACTAAACCATAACGTATGCATTCTCCTGTTACCATGACACACTGTCGCGCAATACCACCAATAATTTCAAACGCGTCGAATGCTCGCGCAACGTAACTATGCTGGGGTTGAACCTCAGTGCCAGCCACCTCTTTATACCGTGTGGCAAATGACGATGTGGCGCCGGTCGCTACCCTGTCGGGATAACGTGGCGCGTCGACAACCAAAACGCCTTCCGTACTATCGTTAACTGCGGCGAAGAACTGATCGCTTAAAATGGCCCTCGTCGTTAAGAATTGCACGTGTAGACCTAACTCTTTTGCTTGGCGAAGAATAAGCGGACCTTCATCCGTATAACTGGCCAACTAGACTACTTCTATTTTTTTACTCTTCGGCTTCGTAAGCTGAGTGCGAAAATCAGTATCGCCTGCGTTAAGTGATTCTTTATCAATGACGCTACCTCCCGCACGCTCTAGAGCATCGGTAACAGCACTCAAAATGCCAACGCCGTAATCGTTTGCAATGGACATGATGGCAATATTTTTTGTTGCAAGGTATGTAGCAACACATCGGCTACATACTTGCCCTCGGCCACCGCCGAAGGGTAGTTTTAAAAGGTAAAATCATTTTCCGTCGTATACGCGGAGTGGATGTGGCCAAACCCGTTTGCACAATCTCATCTTCGTTCACAGGTGTGAGCGCTAAACCTACACCCGAACCCCATGTAAAAACAGCTGGAAAGGTGTCGCGAAGTTTTAAATTTTGATACGCGCTTATTGCCACCGAAGCGTTACCACCCTGACTATCTTCAAAGACGAAGCGGATCGGACGACCGCTGCGGTGATTCGTTTCGTCGGCTGCTAACGTAAGGCCATGCCGTACCCACTCCCCTTGTTCCGCACTGTTACCGGTCAGTGGTAAAATGGCTGCAAAAACAATATCGGAAGATCAGCGAGATTCCATTGTTTGCCAAAAAATAACACCAACAAGAGAAGCAACTAGCAAAATAAGTACAGAAATTTTTATTCTATTCACCATCTTCTCTGCCTAAAATTTTCTTCACCACGCGTTGTAATTCTTCTTCGCTATAGAAATGAATAGTGAGTTCCCCGGTACCATCTTTGTCGTCTATTTCAACTTTGGTTGCAAGTTCCCCCTCTAGTAACCCTCGATAATGGTCAAGAATATCGTCTTCGTCGTCCGCAGCGCCATTAGCAGCCGCCTGATTCTTTTGGCGCAACTTACGAACAGCTCGCTCGGTTTCGCGAACAGAAAAATTACCTTGTAGCAAGCGCTCAAAAAATTTCAACTGAGACGCCTCCGGAAGTCCGGCAATGACCTTAGCGTGTCCCTCGCTTAATTGACCCGCCCGAATGGCGTCCTGAATCTTCTGCGGCATATCCAGTAACCGCAACGCGTTTGCAATGGATGGCCTGGTCTTCCCTACCTTCTCGGCAACCTGTGCCTGCGTCAGTTTAAATTCTTCCATCAATCGTTTGAATGCTTCCGCGCGTTCAATGGGATTTAGGTCTTTACGTTGAATGTTTTCGATAAGCGCGAGAGAAAGCCGCTCTTGTTCATCTGCCTGGCGAACAATGACAAACACCTTGGTTAGGCCTGCCTGCTTTGCCGCACGAAAACGACGCTCACCGGCAATAAGCTGATAACGACCGCTCGGCTGCTCAGTAACGACCAGTGGCTGCAGGATGCCATGTTCTTTAATTGACTGAGCAAGCCCATCTAGCTCTTCCGCGCCAAATTCTTGACGTGGCTGCCAAGGATTCGCGTCAATAGAGGAAAGGGAAACGGATCGCATTTCGATCATAGGAAGGGGTTCAAAAGTAAGTCCCTGCTTAGTATATCGGTTTCTGTAGGGCTTTGACAACGGGCGCGTTCATCAATAGAATAATTGAACCGTTGTATTCTCAATAGTTGGTGCCAAATGCCGCGGTGGCGGAACTGGTATACGCGCGGGACTCAAAATCCCGTGGGGGCAACCTCGTGAGGGTTCGATTCCCTCCCGCGGCACCAGAACAGAACTCAACGGCTTTTTCAAAGCCAGAAGATGGGACGCGCGAAGCGCATGGCACATCATTTGTTTTGAAAGTAGGTTCGAGCTTGGTACAATAAACACACCAAAAAGGTTTCTGACCTGTTTTAGGGCAGAAACCTTTTTATGTACGGTCAAAGAAAATTAATATAGAAATGGACAAACAAAAAAACTGGCATAACGCCAGCTTGTTTATATTTTTTGGGTTGAAGTACTGTGACTTCTGTCTTCGTGCTTTCACGGCAAACCTCGACGGATAAACAAATCGGAATTTTCATCTCTTTCACCCTGCACTAAAATAATGAACTAAGGATGTATTTTGGTCGGGCTGGCGAGACTCGAACTCGCGACCTTCTGCTCCCAAAGCAGACGCGCTAGCCAACTGCGCTACAGCCCGATTAAACTTCCTCTATTAAAAGAACAACACAACTAACATTCCTTGGTGCCGAGGGTCAGAATCGAACTGACGACACGTGGTTCTTCAGACCACTGCTCTACCACTGAGCTACCTCGGCATGAAGCAGAAAAAAAGTGAGTGAAAAATCAGCAACCTCAACACTGACGTAAACAAAAGAATACGATATTTATTCTCAAAAATCAAGTATGGACGAGGGCCAGAACATCTAAGTGTTCTGGCCCCAAAATGCTGTCTGTTGTTTGTTTTGTCCCCGTTCTTCAGCATCCTCCTTGTTTGTCCAATAGCTTCTGGACATCCTCTGCCGCTTCTTTTGAAGCTGCAGTGTTGGTTCTACTTGGTACTCGCTTGGCAGCCACTCCGCTATTACGACAGTAATGGCAGTAAAGCCATCAGCATCGTAACCAAACAGTAAATTCCAATCGGACTTTAACCTTTGGTTTCGACCTAAAGGTAAACCTCGCTTATAGATAGCGGCTACGCTCGACGGCTGGTCAAGCTTCATCTGAACGCCATGCATGAGAAGATGACGCGTCTCTTTCGACAATGCTGTCAGCCCGATGCCATACGCGCCTCTAATGAGGCTAATTACCTCATGTGGCACCATGTTGGCAAATAGTCTATGCCAAGCCTTATGACGCTTCTGCGAAACCCTCCGAATATTATCGCTATCTCGCTTCCGCTCTGGACACCGGCTGCGGGGCAGCAGATGATGATTCGCTACATTGCCCGAGTTGCTCACCGGATTTCCTCCTTTATCCTTGCAGGAAAGAGGTAACTTTTCCTCATTCTTACCCTACAACCTACTGGCTGTTTAATCAAATAACAAAGCCACAAAACCAGATGGGGTAATGAAATTGTCTAAGTATGCAGGGTTTACACTTACCCCTCCTCTTGCTATAGTGCTCGCACGCAAAATGACGGCGCGTAGCCACGACGCTTCGGTCGGGATTCCGACATAAGGAGCATCATCGGCGCTTCCTTAACAACGATCCATTACGGGCGCGTAGCTCAGCTGGTTAGAGCACTTCACTGATAATGAAGAGGTCGATGGTTCGAGTCCATCCGCGCCCACCATCCTTCACTCTCCGAGCTTCGGATGGCACAGCCATCCTAAAAAAAGTAAAGTATGCCGAGCGAACGCAATGTATCGAGGGACAAACTCCTGCAGTGTTCCATCGAAGATTCTGGTGTTAAGGTTTAATGAAAAATAAATTTAAATAAAAACTACCTAGCTTTTCGCTAGGATTTTTTATTTACCACCACATCAGATGAATGACTTCGACAAGCCCCCAAAGCGCAATGCCGATAAAAGCGATAGATCCAAAAAGTGCTATGATAGCATTTTGCACAGTCCTAATGGTGCGCTCAGGTGAAAGGTAGACAAAAATATTGAGGAGCATATGACCGACAAAAACGCCAATGGCAAAACCAAACACATTTACAATATTAAACAAGGTAACGTAGCCAGCAAAATCATCGAGGCCAAGAATAAACGGTACCGTAAAGGCAAGTACAAAAACTGCCCACAAGGTTTTACGCTTCGTTTCCTTCACTTTTACGTCAGGCAAGATAAAGCGAACAATTTGCAAAACCAAATTATTGACCGGACGAAGAACGCCGCTGATAGACCGAGCAATTTTTTGCGTAAACAAACTGGTGCCGCTCTTATTTTGCAACGTATGCTCTAAACTGTCTTCGGCAAGACGCAACAAAACGAATGACGCGATAGTGACCATAAACGCCAAGAGCCATCGTACCTCTTTAAAAAATGCCCAGACAATTAAAATAGCGAAAGTACCAATGCCGTTCCCAAGCGCCGTGCCAATTTCAATCGCCACTCTGTTTTTCCAGCCGCGGTGCTTTGCCATCAAGTGCCCCATATAGATGGCAAAATCAACCGCGGTCTTAAGGTAAATCGTGAGACCCACAACAATATCCCACCAACGAAGTTCGAGGTGTATTGGTGTTGCAATAAATCGATTGAGCGTCAAAATTTCTATAAAAAGAACACCCACAAGAACAGCACAAACTACAGCGGTAAGTATCAAAGGGACAACTTGCGCCTCCAAAAATGTTTCTCTTTTTTGTGCTAATAGTTTCATGGTCTACCCGTCAGTCTACACTAAATAAGAATACCTCGAACAGGCATCTCTAAGGCACTTCACGTCCTCACTTCAAGCAATCAAGTTAAGCGCAATTCGCAAACCTTAAACTTGTACAACAAAAACCCTCGGTTAGACCCGAGGGTTTTTGGTTTACAACTGCAAAGTGGTAAGAAAATCTCCGTTTAGTTTATTGCCACCCCTTGCGGGGATCCGATACAAAGTATCAGAGTCGACTAGCTGTGTACCGACGTGAGATTGGTACACGTAAATCTCCTTAGAAAGGAGGTGATCCATCCACAGCTTCCGCTACGGATGCCTTGTTACGACTTCGTCCCTATCATCAGCCTCACCTTCTACCCGGACTGGGTATTCGGGTGCGACCAACTCTCTTGACGTGACGGGCGGTGTGTACAAAACCCGAGAACGTATTCACCGCAGCGTGGCTGATCCGCGGTTACTAGCGATTCCAGCTTCATGAGGTCGAGTTGCAGACCTCAATCCGAACTGAGAGGCGATTTAAGGGATTTGCTCCATCTTGCGATTTGGCGTCCCGTTGTTCGCCCCATTGTAGCACGTGTGTCGCCCAAGGTGTAAGAGTCATGCTGACTTGACGTCATCCCCACCTTCCTCCCGGTTACCCGGGCAGTCTCCTGTGAACAATGTAACACAGGATGAGGGTTGCGCTCGTTGAAGGACTTAACCCTACGTCTCACGACACGAGCTGACGACAGCCATGCAACACCTGTCTTCTGGCTCCCTTGCGGGCACCTCTCCCTTTCGGGAGAGTTCCAGAGATGTCAAACCTTGGTAAGGTTCCTCGCTTATTGTCGAATTAAACCACATGCTCCACCGCTTGTGCGGGTTCCCGTCAATTCCTTTGAGTTTTAGCCTTGCGGCCGTACTCCCCAGGCGGAATGCTTAAGGGGTTACCTTAGGTCAACGACACTGACAGGGTCGATACTGCCAATGCCTAGCATTCATCGTTTACGGCGTGGACTACAGGGGTATCTAATCCCTTTCGCTCCCCACGCTTTCGTCCATGAGTGTCAGAACTGTTCCAGTAAGCTGCTTTCGCCATTGGTGTTCTTGTCGATATTAACGCATTTTACTACTACACCGACAATTCCGCTTACCTCTCCCAGTCTCAAGCTTAGCCGTATCCCACGCAGATGTTCGGTTGAGCCGAACAATTTAACGCGGGACGCACTAAGCCACCTGCGGACGCTTTACGCCCAATAAATCCGGATAACGCTTGAGGTCTCTGTATTACCGCTGCTGCTGGCACAGAGTTAGCAACCTCTTATTCCTCAGGTACCGTCAGTGTTCGTCCCTGAGAAAAGCCGTTTACAACCCGAAGGCCTTCTTCCGGCACGCGGCGTCGCTCCTTCAGCCTTTCGGCCATTGAGGAATATTCTCGACTGCAGCCTCCCGTAGGAGTCTGGGCAGTGTCTCAGTCCCAGTGAGAAGGGTCGCGCTCTCACGCCCCCTACCCGTCGTAGCCTTGGTGAGCTTTTACCTCACCAACAAGCTGATAGGACATAGGCCCCTCCCTCATCGGCTTGCGCCTCTCATCCCAAAACTTATGAGTTGGGATTATACGGGGAATTAGCCCGCCTTTCGGCGGGTTGTGCCCCAATGAAGGGTAGGTTACCAATGTGTTACTCTCCCGTTTGCCGCTGACGTGCCTCGCGCTGCTCGCCACATCACGAAATTAAAAATCAAAACTTAAAAGTCAAAAGTTTGGAAGCTCACAGTATGAGCAACTTTACTTTTGCGTTTTGCCTTTTGCGTTTTAACTTCGGACGGTGCCGAACAAAGTGAGGCACGCCCGCACGACTTGCATGCCTTAGACACGCCGCCAGCGTTCATCCTGAGCCAGGATCAAACTCTCGTGATAATCATCCTTGCTCCCACCCGAAAGTGAAGAGTAGGTATGATGTAACCCTCTCTACTCAATAAAGCAGAGAGGGGTGGTTACGATATAGACACACCGTCTATATCCAGAACCAAGAAATGTTACGGAGATTTCTTACCACTTTGCAATTGTCAACGAGCGATAGCTTTCCTCGTTTCTGAGGAAAGAAAAAGAGAGAAACCAAAGTTTCGCCCTTTTTCCTACCTCCGAACATATGTTCAGGGATACTCCTAAATTGCTAAAAAAGGTATAAGCCGATAGATTGTGAACTAGTGAATGAGCTAGATAATAATAAAACCCCTCGCGGGGGTTGTCAAGGGTCTAATTTGCCGAGTCCAGGAGGGAGACAAGCCACGAACTTGGTGTCGTGCTTGCTCCCTCCGAGGGCTCGGGTTGTGGGCCGCCTTAGCGCGCCCGCGAAAAAAAGATCGGACGAGTGGTGGTACGAAAGCTCCATACCACCAGTGCTACGGACTTGCCAAACGCAGTGGCAATCAGCCACCACATAAAGATCATCTGCGCGATTTGCTGGTCCATTCTGCCTCCTCTCAGGTTGTTGAGAAAAATACTACGCCCGTATGTAAAAATCGTCAAGAGGTATTGGAGCCCGGAGGAGACGCGGCAGCGCCTCCTCAAGCTCGTCGGTGATGTTGTCGAACCACCGACCAAACGCTTCACTGGACGTCAGCGGGTACGACGCGTTGCGCAACCAAATAACTCCTGCCACGAACGCTACCATGCCGCTGATGCCGAAATCCACTCCAATGCATAGCGCGTACCTCCTTGGTCGGTCTGACCTTATTGCAATCCTACGAGCCGAAACAAGCAAGGTCAAGTTTTCTTTTTCCTTTTACTCTTCCGCCACAGTTCAATTTTTTTATGATCCCCCGTCAGCAATAGCTTTGGCACACGATACTTCTTGCCTTTCCATTTCAGTACTTCGGGTCGCGTATAGTGCGGGTACTCAAGCTCCCCATTGTCTTCCGCCTCTTCTTTAACCAAGGCATCCCAGTGTGATTCTTCGGCAAGCGAGGCAAGACGAATAACCCCCGGTACCAGTCGAGCAACAGCAGAAATAAGTACCATGGCGGCGACGTCCCCATCGGTCGTCACATAAGGACCAATGGAGACCTCTTCTGCTTTCAGCGCGGTCTTCACTCGTTCGTCAATCCCCTCGTAACGACTGGAGATGAGTATAAGCTGGTCGTACTGCTTCGCCCAACGGTAGGCGGTCTTTTGGGTAAAGGGTTTTCCTTTGGCAGACAAGATGACAACCTTACGTTTTGCTTTCTTTACGTCACTTCCTTTGGTGATGCTTGCTACGGTCTTTAAAATTGGCTCGGCTATCATCACCATTCCTGCTCCGCCGCCATATGGGCGATCGTCAGCCGTATGATGTTTGTCTGTGGCCTCGTCACGAATGTTGTGAGTGTGAATACTAACTAATTTTTTTTCTTGAGCGCGTTTCAAAATGGACTCGTTGAGATACGAATCAAAAATGTGCGGGAAGAGAGTGAGGATATCAATACACATACTTCGATGCTAGCAGTAATAAGGCACACTGCCTAGATAGCAAAACGGGCGACCTAAATCGCCCGTTTTATTTTTGCTTTACGTTGCGCTAGATGCGCAGGTCGTCAACGGCGCTCGTGTCGATGTCTTCCATTTCATCTTTCGGAGCGGCAGTCTGACGAGGAGCTGAGTGAGGGGCTGAAGAGCCACCCGCAGCTTCTCGCTGTTCTTGCCGTGCACGACGCAACTCTTCCGGTTCGTAAATTTTGAGGTTTACGCGAGCGTTGTTCTTAGCGCCGACAATGCGGAGCAAGGTGCGAAGTGAACGGGCAGTCTGGCCGCTGCGGCCAATGATGTAGCCCATGTCTTCCTTGTCGACGTGCAGGGTAATGAGTACCCCCATTTCATCAACGGTGCGTTCGGCCTTCACGGCTTCCGGCTTGTTGACGAGTGCTTTGACAACGTACTCAACAAATTCCTGATCTTTTTCCATGGTGTTCGTTTCTAATCTTAACAGATAAGACGTCCAGTACTGTCGACCTATTTTTTATGATCTGGCCAAAGCCGATCCATCCAGTCTGGTGAGAAAGAAGATAGCATTATATGTGTTTAATGTCAATTCAACATTTAATAAACCTGGCCACTAACGTGGCCGTAGATTGTCTATTTCTTTATTCGGGCAAAGAAACGATGGTGGAAAGTCCGCCGAAGACCGATCCGCCTCTGGCGGAAAACCCCGCCCTACGCCGACACTTACAATCAGTGGACATTCCTATGACTCACCGACGACGGTGAACTCACCAGCTCTTTCCTGAAATACGGCAGGACTGAAAGGGCTGGGTCAAACAGCACCATCGTTACTCAACTCGTCAGTCGTCCGCCCATTCTCCTCGGTCGTCGAAGGGGTCGTGAAAAGGAAAAACGCCACGCCGGAACGCTAAAGGGGTAGGCACGTAAAGAAAAAGAATTACATAATTAATTATGTAATTCTTTCTTGTAGCTTTTTGAGCGAAAATCCCATCGTACCGGCTGTGAGCGCGGGAAGGAACGAGTGGTAGCTAGATACGAACAAGCTGTCTGACGAAGCGGGAGACGAGGAGTGCTTGTTCGTCACCACTCGTCCTGAAGCGCGCCGTCAGCCGGGTACGTAGGGGGTCATTTTCTGATTACTTTATTCGGCCTCGACGCTTATTTAATATTGTAAGGAATCGGAGTCCCGACTGATCGTCGGGAGCGAGCAAGAAATGAGGCAACCTACAGTCCCGACGTTACGTTGGGACAAGATTCACAAATAAAAACCAATCATTACTAAAAACAAAAAGCCCCTTGCGGGGCTCTTCTTAAAATCTTAATTTTATCCTTTACTCTGTCTTTGCTTCTTCCTTGTCCGCCGTAGCCTCGGCGGAGGTGGAGGTCGATGCTTCCGCTTTTGACTCTTCTTTTGTCTCTTCGGGTTTTGCCTCTTCCTTTACCTCTTCAGGCTTTGCTTTAGCTTCTTCTTTGTTCTCCGTCTTGTCCGTCGTAGCCTCGGCGGAGGCGGAAGCTTTAGCGGAGGCAGAAGCCGCTTCTTCCGCATCATTCTTCTTTGTCGCTTCCTCGGCAATTGCCGCCTGCTTCTTTCGACTTACCTTCACAATCCGAGCCTTCTCACCTTCGATAATCTTCTGGTCAATCAAAATATTGCGCACTGTATCTGAAGTAGTCGCCCCCTCACTGAGCCAGTACTTGATACGGTCTTCCTTTAGCACATAGGCACGCGGGTTTGAACGCGGGTTAAAAGAACCCACAATTTCAATATGCGAACCCCACGGATCGCGTCCTTTTTCCTGGACGACAAACCGATAGGTCGGCTGCTTTCGTTTTCCAACACGGCTCAATCGAATAGTTACCATAAATTGCTTACGTTACAGGTTCCCGCACTATAGATGAAAAATAAAATCTCGTCAAGGATTTGCTCAATAACCGTAAACCCTTTTGCCCGAGCCCTCTCTGCTGTTGCCCTGTCGGCATTTGACAGCACAACTTCGCCAGTAGGTCGCACGTGCCAGCGATTGAAGCCCCCTTCCCCATACATTGTTGCTGAGTGGGCCCTTCCGATGTGCTGTTCTCGTTCTTTCGGGTCTTCAATAGTTGCAAGTTCTGTTCGAATACGTTTAGTCCCATCACCCTGCAAATAGTTCGTTGCTTGATTGATTCCGTTTCTACCTCCTGCTCAGGATGCCACGAAGGCGTCAACGGTGATGCCTTCAATTTCTGCCATAGCTTGTAACGTGCCCTTATCATCAGTCAGGAGATGCCGACCCAAAACAACTTTCTCTTCATTGCGTTCGGGTTTCGATAGCTGCTCGGTCATACTAAGGATTTTGAGAACAACAAAAACATGGTTACCTCTTTTTACTTACTCTTTTCGAACGCTCCGGTTTTACGGTTTTTTCGACAATTGTCATAAGGTAAAACACGGCCATTCATTGCAACGTAAACACCGTGCGGCAATGTTTGGGCAAAGGCGAGAGCGGCGCCAAGGTTAAAGAGACCATCAGAACTGCCAAATTTATACGGAATAATCGCCCCGACTAGTACAACCGTCTTGTCGTGAATGGTTGCAGCAATCGCTTTTGCCGTTTTCACCATCGTGTCCGTTCCATGAGTTACTATCACCCGATCTGCCGTTGATCGTTTTATACTACGGATGATTCTTTGACGGTCGTCGTTAGTCATAGCCAAGCTATCGCTCATCATCAATGTTTTCGCGTCTACGTTTACCCGGTTGCGACCTCACTTTAACGTTTTAGAAACGTGCGTCTTCTTAAAAAACAGAGTCCCCACTACCTCGTTGTACTCTTTGCCAAACGTACCGCCGGTTACAAATATTTGCCATATGATTACTCCTTCTGAACATCCTCTAGCTTCAAGGACAGCACCTTCGAGGCGCCATCATCACCCATAGTGATACCGTAGAGAATGTTCGCCTGCTGCATACTGGCGCGATTGTGGGTAATAACAATAAACTGCGTGCGATGAGAAAGCTGATCGATAATTTCGGCGAAGCGAACCGAGTTTGCTTCGTCCAATGCGGCGTCTACTTCGTCCAACACCACAAAAGGCGACGGATTCGAAGAAATAATGGCGCAGATAAGGGCAAGCGAGGTCAGCGCGCGCTCTCCACCAGAAAGCATACTGATATTTTTTAATCGCTTACTGGGCGGGGTCGCCTGAATGTCGATGCCAACTCGCTCCGGCGCGTTGCGATTTACCGTCTCTTCTTCCTCGGCGACGTCCTCCTCGTCCTCGTCGTCAGTAACTGCAGCGCTAATGGTCGGCAATGCAACGCGAACCAATTTTGCCGTGCCGCCATTAAACAAAATTTTGAAGAAACGCTCGAAGTCGATACTGATGCGGTGAAACGATTCGTTAAACTGACGGGTAATAGTTTCGTCAAGTTCCTTAATAATTTTTCTGAGATCGACAATGGCTTTGCGTAAATCTTCTGCCTCGCCGGTCAAAAAATCGTACCGAGATTTTGTCTCCTCGTACTCTTTGGCGGTCTCTTCGTCGATGGTACCAATCTCTGCCAGGCGACGTTTCAAACTTTCGATGCGCTGCCGCATAGCCATTTTTTCCGGCACCGAATACACGGTGCGATCAGGCGCTGGAACCTGTCCTTCGAGTTCTTCTTCAAGCTCACGATCAAGCGCTTCTTTCTCGGTCTGTAGACGTGCCAATGCAACTTTATACTCATTCTCTTTTTCAACCAGTACGCTTAGGGCTTCCCGTGTCTGGCGAATGTTTCGCTCCAGTTCGAAGACCGCCTTATTTTTCTGCTGCTCGTCTTCGTGAAACCGCTTCATTGCCTCCCCAACTGCTGCCAACTTTTCAGCAACCTTTTGCTCCTCCTCCTGCAGTTGACGAACAGTTTCTTTGAGTGCTTGACGGGCGGTTTCGTTTTCTGTTTCTGCGCCAAAAATTTGACTCTTCAACTGCTGAATGTGCGTCTGCAATCTGGTAAGCGAGCCACGCAGCGCGAGGTGAGCTGCTTCCGCCGATTGCTCGGCGGCGGCGGTGAGTTCCGCTATGGCCGCCTCAAGGTCGTAATAGATACCGGCCAACGCTTCTGATGATTGCTCGCCGCGCCGATTGCGGTTAGCTTCACTGGCAAGCGCAGTGCGCGCCTCAACCAATTTTTCACGAAGCGCCGTGCGGGCATCCCACAAACGCTGATGATTGGCTTCTAGCTGCTGGAAGCGTTCGTTAACTGAGGTTGCCTGTTCTAACTTGGCAAAAGCTTCTTCTAGCTGTGCCAACGCAGCTGCAGTTGCTTCTCTATCTGCCTGTGCTTTCTCCTTGGCGTTTGTCGTCTGACGCAACGCTTCGCTATTTTCGTAACAAATCGAACCGTAATACTGCGTTCGCACCGCGGCAAGTTCTTGCATCACCTCTTCGCGGCGTTCTAGTCGATGTACTTGGCGCGTGAGCGAGCGCAATCGTGGTGTAATTTCGTTTACCAAAACCTCCCCTTGGCGCAGGTTATCTTCGGTCAGTGTCAGCTTGTGCTCCGCATCTTCACGCTTAAGCTGCAGCGGCCGCGTACCGGAGGCTTCATCAAAATAACTCTTGCGCTCTAAAGGGCTAGCCATTAAAAAAGCGTCAACCATACCCTGACCGATGATGCTGTACGTTTTCTGCCCAAAACTGGCCTCTGCCAAAAGCATGGTAACGTCTTGCAGACGTACCTTCTTCTTGTTTAATAAATACTCCGATTCACCGCTTCGAAAAAGCCGACGTGTAATAACCACCTGACTGTAGTCAATGGGCGCCTGTTTGTCTTCGTTGTTAAGGTAAAGTGAAACCTCTGCCATACCGACGCGCGCAAGCTTTTCGGTACCCGAAAAAATAAGGTCTTCCGATTTTTTTCCACGAATCGATTTGAGGCTTTGTTCCCCCATTACCCAGCGAAGCGCATCGGCAAAGTTTGATTTCCCTGAGCCGTTTGGCCCCACAATGGCCGCAACTCCCCGCTGTTCGCTGCCGCGAGGCTGCGGAAAATGCAAAACGGTTTTATGGACAAAAGTTTTAAATCCTTGTAGCTCTAGTTTTTCTAAATGCACAGCCGCCAAGATAAATTAACAAAACGACATACCCACAATGAGTATCTCAATGACGTCTATACCAGTATACGTGAAAATGTATGCTGTCGTCGAGAGATGACAAACCTGCCAAAACGGCGGTCGTGTGATACAATAATGCTATGGCACTGTCGATTTTAAGCATTGGCATTTTAGTAAATGCGTTCATTAGCGCCACCGTTGCTGGCGCCGCCTTCGCGTTGACCTACGCGCTCTTTCGCCGTCGTCGGCAGCAAACACCGACAACCGAGGCCTATACTTGGTTCTGGTGGTTTACCGCTTTGGTGTGGTCATTCTCGGCGTTACGCTATATTGCCGTCAGCTTCGGTTATGTTGGTGTCTGGGTTGGCTACAGCGACATTTTGGTGCAGGCCTCGGTGTTTTTGGGTGGACCACCGCTTTTCTACTATTTGCTCACGCGTGTCTTTGCCAACAGACGACTGGCCGCTTTTGGTAGTCTTCTGTCCCTTATAGCTAGCCTTGTGGCACTTGGGTTTGCGCTTCGACAAGGTGGCATTCCTCTGGATGACGTCACTCCCTTTTCTGCAGAAGCAACCATCAACGTCCGCTCCTTTACTATCTTCGGTGCCGAAATTGCTCTCATTGTCCCCATCGCTATTTTTGATATTGTTCACCGACTGCGAAACTGGATAAAAAAAAGAAACCAGACTGTCCTCTATGATGCGCTACAGACCGTACCGCTGCTACTCTACGTACTTCTTGGTACCATCGACGAGTCAAAAGTGATTACCTCGTGGCCGCTAGTGGTATTTCGTATTCTTTATGTTGCCGGCTTCCTCTTTGTCTACATTATCATCACTCAAGAAGAGGCTGAACAGACCGACTATTTTGTTACCAAATCTGAAACGACTACAACCTATGCCCAATGAACCTGAAATAAAAGAGAAGGCTCCGATCGTTCAGCCACTGCCACAAAACCCGTTTACAGTTGCGGTAACAACGCCAGCGCGTACCCCAGAACCGACGCTGGTACAGGAAGGCGGTCGCCGTTCTGTCTTTCTGCGAATCCTCGGCACCTTCTTTTTGTTGTCGGTGACACCTATCGCCATCTCGGCAGGACTTACCGCAACCGTTTACCAGAGTTCTATTCGACAATTTTTACCAGCCACCAGCGTCACCCAAGTTGAGCAGGTTTTACTGGCGCAGAACATTCTCATTCTGGTGCTGGTTGTTATTATGGTTATTTTCGCGGGCAGCCTTATCTCAGCTTCACTCATTCGGCCGCTAACACGCTTAGTGAAGCTTACGCACCTCGTCGGCGAAGGCGAACTTCGTTATCGACTCAAGACCAACTCTCGAGATGAAATTTCAGAACTGACCAAAGCCTTCAACATTATGATTGATCGCCTAGAAGAACAACGGCGGCGGGAACGGCTTATCAGTCAAATGAAGTCAGAGTTCATCTCTATTGCAGCACACCAACTGCGTACGCCGCTTTCTGCGGTGAAGTGGACACTAAAAATGCTTGAAGAGGGTGACATTGGCACACTAACACAAGAACAACGAGAGTTTATAGAGCGCGGCTACCGAGTTAACGAGCGTATGGTTCGACTGGTTGGTGACCTTTTGAACGTTGCGCGTATTGAAGAGGGGCGTTTTGGCTACCAGCGCGTTCCGACCGATTTCTTGGCCTATTTGTCGCAAACCGTAGAACGCTTTCGTGTCGAAGCGGCTGCACAGGGCGCCAGTTTGTCCTACGACAAACCAAACTTTACCTTGCCAAAATTGTTCATCGATACCTCAAAAATGGACTTGGCAATACAGAACATTATTGAAAATGCTATCAAGTATTCTAAACCAGGTGGGCTCATCGACGTTACTGCTAATCGCCTACCGGAAAGCGTTGAGGTGAGTATTCAAGATCACGGGGTCGGTATTCCTGCCCATCAGATCCATCGACTTTTCACCAAATTTTTCCGCGCGGACAACGTTGTTCGTATGCAAACCGAGGGATCTGGTCTCGGACTTTTCATTGTAAAAAACATTATCAAAAACCATGGTGGCGATATTCATGCCGAATCGGAAGAAGGCAAAGGAACAAAAATGATCTTTACGCTTCCGCTCTCTGAAGCGGCCGTACCAAAACAGGAAACCGCCTTTGAAGAATTTGTCGGGGGGCTCTAAGCAAGGCTCGGTGCGGGGGAACGATGTTGCGAATCAGTAAGGTGTGCACTCATACGCTTTACTACTTCAATGGTCGTGACATCAAAAGTAGCAACACCCAAAATGATAAGCAGGTGCACCGCCTTAAGCGGTACGGTACCTAAAAAGTAGTTGAAAAACGGTAAATACATCGTAGAGAGGGCGAGCGCGATACTCCCAATACTGGTAAAGAGGAGGAAACGGTTACCTTTGATGCCCGTAACCCAAAGTGGTCGTCCAAGCGAGCGCAACGAAAAAATGTACAGAAGCGGGTTAATGGAAATGATACCAAAAATAATTGTTCTAACGTAAGCGAGATCGAGTTGTTGTACTTGTGTAAAATATATAAAGCCAGAGAGCAGCAACAAATCCCTAACAATTGACGTACCAAAAACGATGACCTTCCCCTGCGCTGTCAGTATTGCTGCACTGCGCGAAACTGGTGGTCGATGCATAACGTTTGGTTCTTCGGGCTCAAAAGCAAGTGAAAACGTAGGTAAACCATCTTGTATAACGTTTGCCCATAAAATCATCACTGGTGTTAAGGGAAGTGGTGTATTAAACAGAAGTGTACCGACAATAAGAATGAGCTCGGTAAACGACGCAGAAAAAAGAAAAAGTGTAACTTTGCGGATATTGTCAAAAGTAATACGACCCTCTTTGACCGCAGAGGCAATGGTACCAAGTCCATCGTCAAGAAGCACAAGATCGGCCGCTTCTTTGGTAACGTCGGTTGCGGCTACTGTAGCAATACCGATGTCAGCCGCCCGCAGTGCCGGCGCATCGTTAATACCGTCACCCGTCATAGCAACAGACTCTCCGTTTGCGATAAGCGCGCGAACGATACGCAGCTTATGCTCTGGCGTTACTCGACAGTAAACAGAAGCACGCTTCACGGTATCCTTCAAAAGTGCATCAGAAAGTGCATCGAGAACCGAGCCGTTCACCACGCGCCCCTCACCCAAGGGAAAACCAAGTTCTCGACCAATGGCGCTTGCGGTCAGTTCGTGGTCTCCTGTTACCATTAATACTCTAATACCGGCCTTCCGTGTTACCTCCAGTGTATCGTTTACATCACGACGAATTGGGTCACGCAACGCAACGATACCGTGAAAGGTAAGCTCTCTAATGTGTCCACGTAGCGCCTCGTCGTCATCAAATGCCGCGTTCTTTGAAAGCACCCGGTCAGCAACACCAATAAGCCGGTACCCTTCAGAGGCAAGCTTCTTTTGTAAAGCGAGTAAACGTATTCGGTCGTCTGTGGTTATCGTTTTGCCGTCGCCAAGGACGGTAGCGGCATCGAGTAATATTTCCGGGGCGCCGCTAACCAAGCAATGGACATTTTCAGAAGACTCCCCCTCTACGAAAGTAGCGATGTACTTGCTTCGTGAACTGAACGGTAAAAAAGCAATCGAAGAAAAACGGCTACGCTCTTTGATAAGTGACGGCCTCTTATTAAGCACAAACTCAAGCTTAGCCTGATCAGTCGTATCACCACGAAAGACATACGAATCTCCACTCTCTTCAATGACTGCCTCATTGGCAAGCGCCAACGCCAAGAATGCGGGCAGCGCATCGCCTTCAAGAAAAGCGTGCTCAACTTTCATGGCACCTTCGGTGAGGGTTCCTGTTTTGTCGGCACAAATGACGGTCGTAGAACCTAATGTCTCTGCCGCAATTGGTTTGCGGACCAAACCTTTTCGTTTCAAAATGCGCGTTGTTGAAACAGCCAGCACAACCGAGAGCGCGGCAACGAGTCCTTCAGGAATTGCCGCAACGGCAACCGCAACGGCGGTTTCGAACGACTGCACAAAATCGAGCCCCTCTAAAGCCCCTACGGCAAGAATGAGCAGCCCGGCAGCGACAACGGCAATACTAATCATATTGGCCAACCGCTGCAGCCGTAGCTGCAAAGGCGTCAGGTGGCTGCTCGCTGATTTGGTAAGAAGCGCGATGCGACCAAGTTCGGTTTTGGTTCCGGTCGCCACCACAACAGCCTGTCCGCTCCCTCGCTCTATGGTCGTTCCCATCCATACCATACTTGAACGGTCGCCCAACGCCGCAACGGTTTCTGCCGGCGCCGGATGTTTTTTTACCGCTGCTGATTCTCCGGTCAGTATCGCTTCGTTTATGGCAAGATCGCGCGCTGAAAAAATGCGAGCATCAGCAGCAATTTTTGCGCCGGCGCGCAGCTCAATAATATCACCGGGTACCAACTCTGCCGCATCTACTCTATGAAGCTGCCCGTTTCGTTTCACAATTGCCAAGACCCGAACAATCCTGCGCAACGAGACAAGCGTCTGTTCTGACCGATACTCTTGGTAAAATCCGATTGCTGTATTCAAAGTAACGACCACCAAAATAACTATGGTATCAACGTACTCGTGAAGCCAAAAGGTAAGCCCAGCGGCAATGAGCAGTACATAGATGAGGGGACTTGAGAGCTGACGAAAAAGAAGCCGCCACCAACCTATACCACCTTCAACCGGCAATTCGTTTGTGCCCGACGTTTCACGCCGAGTCGCAACCTCCGAGTCAGTAAGACCACGTTCGGGCTCTACCCCAAGCGAACGCAACGCGTCCTCAAACGGAAGCGCGTGCCATAGCGTCTCGTGTATTGTTGTTGCTAATTCCGCCATAACTATCGCAAAGTATAGCACGATGAAGACAGAAAGCCGTACGTTATACGCCGTACGCTCTACGCTAAAAAATAAAACTCAAAATGCAAAAAGTATAACTGAAACTGAAAAATCAAAAATGAGACACAAAACCACTAGCCGTACGCGAGAGGGAAAACGTGCCCGCCATAGCTTTAGCGTCGGCGGGAGTTATTTGAGAAAATCCCACAGGGACTTCCTTCGGTCGTCCGCACAGGGACTTCCTTCGGTCGCCGGTTTACCCCGCTTTATAGAACTTCGCGGGACTCGCGTTTGAGAATTAAAAAAGCGCCACTGGGGCGGCCAGAGGGAGTTGAACCCTCGCCGAGAGGTCCACAACCTCTTGTGCTAACCGTTACACCATGGCCGCCCCACTAGTGCCTTTAATTGAGCTCATCATACAAGCGAGACTTCTCTCTGTCAAAATATATACCTTTTATAAAGTACTAATCGGCCGAGACTGGGTAATATAAAACTTATTCTTAACCAACGCCCATTCTATGTCTTGTGGATGTTTATCATGTTTTTCAATACCAGAACAAATCTTAGCTAACTCAACTATTTGTTTACCAGTAAGCTTTTGCCTGCCACCAACTTTAGCACTTAATTTTTTTTCTATGTTTCCTTTTAATGCTTTAACAATAGCTATTTTTTGCTCAGAAACATTTACATCCAACAAAGAATAATCTTTTTTCAAAATAATATAAGTGCCGAGTGTTACTTGGCCGGAAACAAGGGCTTCACCTAAACCTAAACCAGCCTCAATTACCATTTGGTCGTAATCGTTCGTTACTGGATGCACGGTAAAAGTAATACCTGATACTTCAGATTGCACCATTTGCTGAACTACCACCGCCACGGAAACTGGTTTTTTGTGTAATTTTTTTTCAAAACGATAAAAGATAGCGCGTGAAGTAAACAAAGAAGACCAACATTTAATTACTGATGGAATTAAATTTTTTTGCGAAACATTCAAATAAGTTTCTAACTCCCCCGCCCAGGAAGCTACTTTTGAATCTTCAGCTGTAGCCGATGAGCGTACAGCCACCAAAATATTCTTACCTTTGCTTCATTTTTTATATTCCTCCTTTATTTCCTTCTGTCAATCAAGTGGCATTTTTTCGCGATGAATAATATCGCGCCTTTCTTCCGGCGCTTTTTCCACCGAATTAATATTGTTTGATTTTACACTATGCAAAACGTTTTCCAGCTCAACATTAATATCTGTCTCAATCATATTTAAAGGTCCCAACAAACATAAACAATAACTAATCTTTACTTTTTACGTTTTTCTTCTTGCATTTTTCTATAAAGGTCTTGTAACTCATCAAGGCGATTCATATCTACACCATATTCTTCTCCTCGGAATTTTATCTTTAAACTCACTTCACCGTCGCTGTCTCGGTTAATGTCAAAAACAACTCCTTCACCGGCATTAAAAGCGCCACCTATTTCCTCAAGTTTTTCAAACCCACGAGTTCCGTCCTTTTGAAGCATTATTTCGCTCAATAAGGCATCCGGCTTTGGACCGTGGGTTAAATTTTCGATACGAAGGTCTGTATCTTCGTATAAACGGTCAGACATTTTTACTCCAATACTAAGTCGATGGGCAAGTTCAGCCGCCACTTCTTCTGATGTTAAGGTACCAGCCGCTTTGGCTTTATCTGGATTATCTATCCAAAATTGAATTACTTCTGTTACATCTTTTGCACCGGCTTCCTTAGATTGTTTCATAACCGTCGCAAAATTTTTTACCGGGTCAAGATCCCCCGAGCGATAAATAACTACGTCCCCCGGTGGCATTTTTCCATGACCAGCTTTTTCTTGTGCCTCGGCGCTCATTTCTTTATTTACCAAAGCGGCAGCACCGGCTTCATCTCTAAAACTTCCTGCAATATGACCACCCGTCTCTCTCCCTCTCTTTACCCTTTTACTACCAGTAACCATTAAATAAGTTGCTTCATCTGCTAAATCTCCACCAGTTTTTTGGGCATTAGCAATTCCTTGTTCGGTTATAAAATCAGCTGACATCCCGTCGGGTAACTTACCAGGATTCTCGTGACGTCTCAAAACAAACTGTACAGAAACATTTTTCCCTTTTTCTCTACCCGCATCTTTGGCTTCTCTATGCGCCTCAGAAAATGACTTTTCTCTAAACACAATAATGATATATTAATTTACTAACTTTTATAAGTATACACTTTTATTGGCGATTTGTCAAATTAAACGTAATGGTTCAATGCCTTTGCTTCACCCTAGGGTAAACTATGGGGATATGGCATATACAATAAATACTCATATAGCAAAGGTCAGCATGGAAGGTATTAAGTTATATAGACAACAAGAGTGGGGTACTAGAATGGTGGCTAAACCTCTTGGAGTAAACCAAAGTACAGTTGTACGTTGGTTGGCCAAAGCTCCTCAGTATGGCTGGTGTCACATCCCTTCGGAAAGTAGTAGACCTAAGATTTCTCCAAGAAGAATGGACAAAGCTATTGAAGACAGAATTGTTGAACTGCGACCGAAGAGAGGTAGATGCTCTGAAGTGCTTCAGGCCGAGTTAGCCAGAGAAGGAACAATAGTGAGTTTGAGTACGGTGCAAAGAGTATTGAAAAGAAGGTATCTAATAAAAGAACGTAGTCCGTGGAAAAAGTATCACCTTTCAGGTGATAGACCGGTGGCAGAAAAGCCAGAAATATTAGTTCAAATGGATAATATTCATATTATGAAAACTAGAATAGAACGTATGTATGTAACAACTTTGATTGATGTATGTTCTAGAGGGGCTGATGCCAAGGCCAGTACCAGAATCAACACTAGGAGAAGTATAGAAGTGGCCCAAACGGCTGAAAGTTTAGCCCCTTTTCCCTTCTCTTGTATTCAAACTGACCATGGATCAGAGTTTAGTACTCATTTCACTTGTAGACTGAAAGCTAAAGGTATTCGTCATAGACATAGTCGAATAAGGCAGCCCAATGACAATGCTCACGTTGAAAGATTTAATCGCACTATCCAAGATGATCTTAGAACTGAGATAAAAAGATACAAACATCACCCACCCACCTTAAACAAACATATTAAGCTCTGATTAGACTACTACAACAATGAACGACGTCATCTTGGTTTGGGGATTCAAACCCCAGTTGAAGCGATGCGAAGGTCTTGGTCTCTATGCGATTAATACTACTTTATTCTACGAACTATCCCTTTATTCGCATCTACCCCAGTACTACAACACCGCTACGCATGTTGAGTATGGGGCAAGCCTCTGCTGACGTACTAAGCAACTCATACTTTAATTAGAGTTACTACTCCTCTATTCGCATCTACCTCTACAAGGTCGCCATCTTTGAAAGCCAAAGTGGCAACTTTTGTGCCAATTACACAAGGAACATTTAATTATCGAGAAACAATAGCGGCATGTGAGGTAATATCACCTACGTTCGTTACAATAGCTCCGGCTTTACGCATAGCGCTCACAATATCCGGCGTGGTGGCAATAGAAACAAGAATATCTCCTTGCTTCGTCTTTTTACCGTCAGTAAAAGGATTAGTAATTATTTTTACCCGCCCTTCAATATGACCAGAACCCTTACTCACCACTAAACCTTTTATGATTTTGGTGTTTTGATAAACTTTGGGGTTATATATCTTAAATACCACTTCGGCTCTTTGACCATAAAATTCAGCAATTTTCTCCTTCCCCGACACCCAAACATAAGCTTTTTGCAAGAAACTATTTTGTTACAATTAAGTTTTTTGCCCTCGGCTAATTGCAATACTTCCGACGGCCAACACCATAGCCAGTCATTAAACTTCCAATTATTACGACGACCGATTTCTTTGACTATTAAATCTTCATAATATTGCATACGCCAAATATAACCCTTGCGTAAATCTTACGCCACCAAATTGTATGACTAAGTTGGTCTACGGCTAGTTGAATATCTCGAGGAAGCTTTAATTTTTTAACTAAATTCTTTTTCTTTTTTTTAGTTTCAGTAATTTGTTGAACAATTTGTTTTTTTAATGTCGGCGTTATTTTGAATAATAAATTTTTTAGTTGTCTATAAAAATATTTTTCATTTAAAATCCTGTTACCGCCATAACTGTTTAATAGCCAATGATATTTTTGAGTGTGTTCGGCAAGGGCTATTTTGAATAATTTGTTGTTTTTTATAGAGGCCAAGTTCAACAAATCTAGCTCCTCTTGTTGAAAAAATGAACACTTAACAGGGGCTAATAATATTTCTAAATATTCTTCAGCTTTACCAATGTTAATTTTTTTTAATCTACGTAAAAGCCACGGCTCACCTCCATAATTGGCAATTTCCGGCACATGGACAATATTACAAAAAAAATCTATAAATTGATGAAAATTTTTATAGAGAGTTGATAATGCTTTATCGGAAAGTTCTTTGAAATTAATCGCCTCTAAAACTTTTGCCATCTTATAATATTGTTTAACCAAATCTTCCCACAGATTCCAAAGAGTTTTGTATTTATTTTTATTAAATAAATAAGACACAAAATATTTTTTGCCAATTTCTTCTAGATCGGAGCGATAACCATTATAAGTGACTTTATTGTCTTTAAAAACCAATATGGCTTTGGGCCATGGCCAAGGACAGTATTTTTTACTAACTCTCATGACCCCTAATAATATTTCCACCCAGACGCCTATATAAAGAGGTCAACCATCAATAGGACATCATTTGAATAACTTTTTTGTGGAATCAATACGATAAAATAGGCTATATATTTCTATGTATGTCCCTACAAAAACTCTATTGTACGTAAAAATCAGCAAAGAATCGAGTGGGGTAAAAATGCTTATTTTACAGTTTTTCCTAATGAAAATGCGACGTTTTGACGCTAGGTCTTGACAGATTTGAAGGGGTGCGCTATATTGTTTAGTTCCTTAAATGGAACACCCTGCTCTTTAGATATTAAACAGCTCAGAGGAGAGAGACTCTGTAGCACCACCCTCGGGTTCACGCCCGGCGTGGCGCTGCGCAAAAAGACGTAGCTCTCCAAAATAGTTGCGTCTTTTTGTTTGCTGGCAAGGTGTGCGGCAACTTCTGGGGCTAGACCTGTTTTCGGTAACACGAATCAGGGCGGCTCGCGGTAAGACTGGGTTGGTCTTGACTAACCTGCTCCTACTTCAAAGCCCTTAACTTGGGTGGTCTTCGGACCAAAACTCAAGTCCTAGCCCGGAGGTTGGTGGACATCTTACGATGACGCCTTTGTGGTGGTCCCGTTATCGGGGCACCCACCGACGTGGAGGGTCAGACTCGTTCCGCTTAACGTGGACGAGGGTTCCGGCGGAAGGCTGGTTCTGGTATCTACTAGAACTTCCCTTCTCAAAGAACATACCAGCACGCACCTTCGGGTAGTGTGTTGCCCTAACCCCCAGATCGGTGGGTTATTCTATAACTCACAAACATTGAAGTAGAGATGTCCCTCGTGCCGCAACGGCACATCATCTCTGCTTACAACTCGCGTGGCATGAGAGTTCCTGCCCATCGGGGGACGAGGCAGGACCAGAAAAGGAAACCGAGGGAAATTCCGCCCTCACCTTTTCGCTCGTATTGCTGCGCCGGCGGAGTGGTTGTGGTTGCGCGTATCCCTGCACCCACCCTCCGCCGAATTTTGACCGAATGGCCTTAGGTTAGATTTTGTCTAACCTCCACCTCGGTTACTGGCGCCGACGAACAATAAAAGTCCTCTCTAAGAGGGGGCCAACACTCGATATTGTACTCGTCCGCGCTGTTCAGGGGGCTTGGCTTGTCTGTACTCGCCAACGCCCCCTTCCTCTTTACGCGATAGAGAAACGCGCCCATTGCGATGAACGGCATGAACCGTTAATCTCAATGGGCGCCTTAGGCCTCCTTCGGCGCAAACCGGCACCGGCGGCGAATCGGGCAAATGAGCCGCCGGTGCCACCAAATTTTCCGAGGAGGTACGATCCTCCACTCCTCGGGATCGGAGGGAGTCAGTAAAGGGTGAGACGTTTCCCAAAATGCTCACCCCAAGCTGTACTCCCTCCAACTATCCACTGGGTCACCGCCCCCGACCTAGTGGACTAGGGAGAAGAGTGTGCGTGTTAGGTAAGTCGCCCCACAAATGACTAACCTTTACCGCACTCTTCTCCCTCCCTTTCTCTGTGCTATCCTACTAATGAGCAACTGTTCATTTCCTCTCGTGGGGCAAGTAGCTCTCAAACACAAACGTCTCTCAAACGAGAAACGTATGTCGCGAGAAAATCTCTCTCCTCCTACTTGCCCCGCGAGAGGATACGCAAACTAAAATCCCATTCAAAAGTATGGGATTTTAGTTTTGTAAATAATAGTAATAACCTTAGCCAAACTCGCTCCCTATCAGGAACCTATGAGTTGTCATTTCTTTGTGCGGGTAAAGAAATAGACGAAAGAAAGCCCACCCCACGCAGACACTAGAAGTCAGTGGGCGCTCCTAAGACTCACCGGTGACGGTGAACTCCCCAGCCCTTTCTGTGCCGTCGTGTCTCAAGAAAGGGCTGGATCAAACAGTACCGTCGCTACTCGGCTCGTCAGTCGTCCGCCCACTCTCCTCGGGCGGCGAAGGGGTAGCGGAAAGAAAAAGCACTACGACGGAGCGCTAACAGGAAAAGACACTCAGAGAAATTACATATAAAGTGAGCGTATCACTTTACTGCACCAGATTGTTGGGACCAAGTTATATAATTCTTTACTAAAACAATGCGCCTGCAATTTGCTATTTGCCATTTGCTACCCCCATCGTACCGGCTGTGAGCATGGGAAGGAACGAGTGGCACCTAGATACGAACAAGCTGTCTGACGAAGCGGGAGACGAGGCGTGCTTGTTCGTCACCACTCGTCCTGAAGCGCGCCGTCAGCCGGGTACGTAGGGGGTCATTTTCTGATTACTTTGTTCGGACAAGCAAAAGAGTAATAAGCTTACCGCTTTCAGCGGAAAGCCAAGGTTCACATCATCTATGCCAAAACACATACAACCTGCAGCCCTAACTTTCTATCAGAATAAATTTTAATCAAGAAGAAATAAACTAATCGTACAGCTTAGAGCGTATGACTTAGCCACTACACTTCCACTTCTTCTCTCAACTGCTTTATCTCTGTTGCCTTGCCACTTATGGCATCAATCGTAACGAGCACTGCGTTCACTACGCACGTGCCACTCTCTGGAATTTCATGTCGCCGCGGCTCTTGCGTTAAAAAGTTCTCTATAATATTTACCTTATCAACCCCGAGCACTGTCCCCTTGCCACCGGTCATACCGACATCGGTGAGATACGCCGTACCTCTTGGTAGTACCTCGGCGTCAGCAGTCGGCACATGGGTGTGCGTACCCAACACAGCGCTCACTCGTCCATCAAGATAAAGCCCTAGCGCCACCTTTTCACTTGTCGCCTCGGCGTGTATATCAACAATGGTCGCTGCACGCGTAACATCTTTATACTCTTCGAGAATGGCATCAACGGTACGGAAAGGACAATCGGTATGCTCGTTCATATACACCCGTCCAAGCAAATTAATCACCAACACTTTCTTGCCGCCCGCATCAACCACCACCGTTCCACGACCATGAGCACCGGGCGGATAATTTGCCGGGCGAAGCAAAGCAATTGCCGGATCGTCGATTATTTCGTATACCTCCGGCTTCTTAAAGATATGGTTACCACTCGTGTAAACGGTAACCCCTGCCGCTCTGATCTCTTCAAGGGTAACCTTGGTCACCCCTTTACCATGAGCAAGGTTTTCAACATTAGCAATAACTAAATCAGGGCGATGCTGATCTTTCCAGTGGGCAAGCACGCCTGCTACTCCTCGCCGACCAATGCGGCCCATGATGTCACCAAAGAAAAGAAGCTTTAAGGTCATACGATATACGGTTTGCCTTTGGCGCTACCTTGCGTACTCAATAACTCGTGTTTCTCGAATGCAGTTTACTTTAATTGCCCCAGGGTAGTTCAACTCGGACTCTATGGTACGAGCAATTTGCTGCGCGAGCTTCACCATCGAAAGGTCATCAACCTCAGTTGGTGTGACGAAAACGCGAACCTCTCTTCCCGCCTGAATAGCGTACGCTTTGGTAACACCCGGCAGTGAGGTAGCCACTTTTTCGATTTCTTCTAGTCGCTGAATGTAGCGCTCTACCGTATCACGTCGCGCACCTGGACGAGAACCAGAAATAGCATCTGCGGTACGCACAATAACGCCTTCCACGGTTTCTGGTCTGTCTTCGTGGTGCGCAATTGCCATGTAGGCAATCTTCTCTGGTAAACCGTACTTTTTCATCAATCGATAGCCAAGTTCGGTGTGCGCACCCTGAACCTCATGATCAACCGCTTTACCGATGTCGTGGAAGAGACCGCCTTTCTTACAAACCGTAACGTCGGCGCCTAATTCTTCGGCCAGTAACCCAGAAAGCGTCCCCACCTCGATAGAATGCTGAAGGACGTTCTGTCCAAAACTGGTGCGGAACTTTAGCCGACCAAGAATTTGCACCAGCTTAGGATCGATGCCGGTAATGCCTAGTTGATACATCGCTTCTTCTCCCGCTTTTTTCATTTCAAGTGCTAGCTCGCGCTTGGCTTCCAGCACTGCTTCTTCTATCCGCGTTGGATGAATACGCCCATCAAGCATCAACCGCTCAATGGCGCGCTTTGCCAAATGACGGCGCACCAAATTAAATCCAGAAATCATAACGCTTCCTGGTGTGTCGTCAACAATAATTTCTACTCCGGTTAACTGCTCGAGGGCTTTAATGTTTCGCCCTTCTTTTCCGATGATCCTCCCTTTCATATCGTCAGAGGGTAAATCAACGGTGGTCGTCATAGTGTCGGCAGCGTGTGAAATAGCACAGCGCTGAATGACCATGGCGAGAACGCGTTTTGCTTTTTCTTCAATCTCTGCTGCTCCTTCGTCTTGCAGCTTGCGGATGCGGGCCACAATAGCTTCTTTTGCCTCACTCTCGACAGTCGCGAGCAACTGCTCGGTCGCCTGCTCGCGATTAAGCCCGGCAACCGACTCGAGTCGCTTGGTTACCTCCTGCTGTTCGGTGGCAAGTTTTGTCTCTTTTTCTTCAAGGGACGTCTTAACGGCGTCCAGCTTTTTTTCCTTTGCGTCAACATCAAGAAGTTTTGCCTCAAAAAGTGACTCACGCTTCTCTAGTCTTTTAGACTGTTCCTTCACCTCTTGACGCTCATTGCTAATCTCTCGCTTGGCCTCATCAATAATTTTGATTGACTCTTGCTTGGCGGCCAAGATGGCCTCCTGCTCCTCACGTTTTGCCGACGTAATAATTTCTTGCGCTTTTGTTTCGGCAGAGTTCACCGTGCGGGCGCCAAGCACCTGACGAACGACATACCCAATACCGAAACCGACAGCGGCTCCGATAAACAAACTGATAATAGTAAATGACATACTGGTGTTCTTCTTGCGAACACCGCTTCCGAATATGCCGAGTTGTGGTAACTGAAAAATCGGCGCGCTTTACGCTCCGATAGATGTCCTCTGACTGCTAGAAAAGTGATGAATCATGGGGAAGACAGTAAAACCGCAACATCCGTGCACATATGACCGAAAACGGGTGTTCATCGTCGTTAATAGTAAATGAAATACTCGCGGCGCAACTGTACCACGTTTCATTTACAAAAGCAAGCACGATTTATTGCCGTTTTTCTAACAAGCCGAAGCGAAAAACTATACCTTGGCTTTTCCTGAGATAATCTTATCAATGATGCCGTACTCCAGTGCTTCCTTGGCGGTCATAAAGCGATCCCTGTCGGTATCCTTTTCTACCTTGGCAACGGGTTGACCGGTATGCCCTGCCAAAATCTTATTGAGTCTATCTTTAATGCGCAAGATATGCTCGGCGCGAATTTTAACATCTGACGCTTGCCCTTCGGCGCCGCCCATCACCTGATGTACCATCACCTCGGCGTTTGGCAAAATGAAACGCTTGCCCTTGGCGCCAGAGGCAAGAAGAAATGCCCCCATACTAGCAGCCATACCAATACAAATAGTTGAGACGTCCGCTTTTACGTACTGCATGGTATCGTAAATGGCAAGACCAGCAGTAACTGAACCACCTGGTGAGTTCACGTAAACCTTAATATCTTTTTTTGAGTTGTCGGAATCAAGGAAGAGCAGCTGGGCAATAACGGTGTTCGCCACCCCGTCGTCAATAACGTCCCCCAAAAAAATGATGCGCTCTTTAAGAAGTCGTGAATAAATATCGTAGGCGCGTTCGCCGTACGTCGATTTCTCAATAACAGTAGGGATAAGAGTCATAGTAGCGTTATCCTAACAAACCTAAGCGGTTCGGTAAAGCTATACTACCTGCCAACCATTGCCTCGCTTCTCTATGCGGCCAGTGATGGTAAAGCCGGCAGCTTTTCGATGTCCCCCACCGCCAAGTGCAGCAGCAAGAGCCCCTACGTTAACATCGTCACGAGTGGTTCGAAGGCTACCGCGTACTTCACCGTTAGGCAATTCTTTTAAAATGAGCGCAGCGCGCATATTGCCAATGCCGTTGAGAAAATTTGCCAGCCCTTCGGTTGATTCGTCATCTATTTGGTGGTGCACAAAATCTTCTTGCAAAATCACGGTTGACACAATGCCAAGCGTTTCATTTTTTGTTAGCCGTGCGAGAATATCGCCCCACAACTTTAACGCGTCAAAGGGTTTCGAACGATACAGTTCAGTAATAATACGTCGACTTTCCGCTCCTTTAGCGTAGCAATGCGCGGCAATCTCAAGCGCTCGAATGGTGGTACCACCGTTAGAAAAATTGCCAGTGTCAGCAATGATACCGGTAAGTACTGCTGTCGCAATGTCTCGAGAAATAGTCCAGCCACCAAGTTTTAATACATCGTACACAAGAACGGTGGTCGCAGAAGCGTTTACGTCAACCAAATTGATACTACCAAACGGTGCCGCCATTTCATGGTGATCGATGTTGAGGAGGGGAACACCGGCATTTTTTAATTCGGTTAGTTCTGCCTCAATGCCGGTTCGTCCTAAATGACCGGCGTCGACGACTGTTATAGCGTCAATGCTAGCACGATCAAGAAGACTAAACTCTTGGACAAAAGGAATGCGCGGATCAAGTAAAAAAAAGAGTGACGCAGGAATTTCAGCAAGACAAAAAATAGTTGGCGTCGCACCCTGCTCGCGAAGGGCGTAGGCAAGTGCCATGGTCGACCCTATTGCGTCAGCGTCAACATCTTTGAGAAGCACTAAAAGTGGATGGCGCGAGGCGCGTAGTGCTTGAACTACTTGCTGGTAAAAAGAAAAAGTCATTTGCTTTATTCCTCCAGAGGCAACTCTTCGGCAACCTTATTAAGTAAGAGCTCTATGTCAGCTGCCTTCGTCTCGACGGTATCAAGCAAAAATCGAACTTTCGGCACTACCTTAATAGGCAACTCGTGAAACAGAGCACCATTAAGTTCCTTGGTTAAGCGACGTAGCGCAGTGAGTGTGGTGCCACGCTTCCCTTCTGGGAAAATGGTTACATACGCCGTCGCTCGTTTTAGGTCGGGGGTTGTAGACACCACGGTAACAGTACAGAGTACCCCCGTAGGTAGCTCCTCTTGGTGTTCAACAAGATAGCGACTAATTTGCATTCGCAGCTCTGCGCTTACCTGATCAGTCCGGCGCGACGGCATAGCTTAATTGATAACGCGACGGTGCTCGACCTCGGTGTAGAGCTCAAGGGTATCGCCTTCGTTCAATTTTGGCGCACCAAAAATTTCGCAACCACATTCACTAGGACTAGCGGCTTCACGTATTTCTTCTTTACCAGATTGCAATTTCTTAATCGTACCCGTTCCGATTTGTTCTCCACCCCGACGAACAGTAATAATAGCATCCACCCGGACGAGTCCGTTCGTTACCCGCATACCGATAACCTGCCGCTTTGGCTCCTGACGGAATATCTTCAACACCGTAGCGGTTCCGAGATCGGTATGCACAACCTCTGGTGTCAACTCTTCTGACACTTTTGCCTTTAGGTCGGCCAGCAAGTCGTAAATAACTTCATAGCGTTTTACCACGATGCCGAGCTGGTCTGCCGATTCGGTTGCTTCCCGTGTAGTCTGCACCCGAAAAGCCGCAATGGTGGTACCTAGTGTCGCCGAGGCACGCTCGATGTCACCTTCGGTAATGTTACCAAGCCCTTTACTAATAACTTGTACCCTGACTTCCGGCTGGGCAATTTTTTCTATCGACTCTACAATCGCTTCCAGTGAACCGAGCACATCTGCTTTGACTAAAAGTGGAATAACTTTTTGCTCTCCGCCTTTGGACTCGTCTCGCAAGACACTCACCACATTTGTTGCACCACTCTGCCGACGCAAACGTTTGCCCTTCTGCACCTTATACTCTTTCTTTGGATCACGAGCCTCCAGTACGTCGCCAACTTCTGGTGCATCTTTAAGGCCAAGAATTCTAATAGGTGTTGACGGTATTGCTTCTGCAACGGTTTCTCCCAAATAGTTTTTTAAAACACGGGCCTTACCAATAAGCATATCGCCATGTACAAGCGCATCGTCTACGTGCAGTGTCCCATTTTGTACGAGGATGGTAGCTACCGGCCCTTCGCCCGGATCGACACGAGCTTCGATAACCGAACCAAGCGCTGGCGCGTTTGGGTTAGCTATTATCTTTTCAGCATTAAGCTCAGCCACCAAAAGAACCATTTCGAGAAGCTTATCGATGTTTTCACCAGACTTAGCAGATATCGGCACACAAATCGTTTTCCCTCCCCAATCTTCTGGGAGTAAATTGATGGCAGCTAATTCTTGCTTGACCCGCTCAATGTTTGCCTCAGGGCGATCAATCTTATTGATAGCCACAACAAAAGGCAGACCAGCACCTTGAATCATCTTTAACGCTTCATGCGTTTGCGGTTTTAGCCCATCATCTGCCGCTACTACCAAAATACCAATATCCGCAACTTTCGCACCGCGGGAGCGCATCGTACGAAACGCTTCGTGACCTGGGGTGTCAATAAAAGTCACTACCTTCCCTTCGTGGTGCACTTGGTAGGCACCAATATGCTGGGTAATTCCACCGCTCTCTTTTGCAGCTACGTCGGTTTTGCGAACAGCGTCAAGAAGTGTCGTTTTGCCGTGGTCGACGTGTCCCATCACGACAACGACCGGCGGTCGGGGCTCTGTGGGTGCACCTTTGAGCGCCACTTTAAGTTTTTCCGATGCCCCAACCGTTCCTTCTCCCGAACCGCTCTCTCCTTTTTCTTTCACCGTAAAGCCAAGATCCTCAGCAACAACGGCAGCGGTTGAAAAATCGAGACGTTCATTGACGGAAGATAAAATGCCGTTCTTTAAAAGCTCGGTCATAAGTACGGTAACCCCAATACCAAGAGTGGCAGCGAGTTCGCGTACGGTAATTTCTGATGGTAGCTCGACGCCAGTACTGGCAGCGGCAACGGCTTCTTTAATTTCTGCTTGTTTCTTCTCCTCTTTCTGTCGGTGCTCTGTTTCACGCATCGTCGCCGTGTACGTACGCAAAATCTGCGTCGCCACACGGTCATCTACCTTAATAGCTTTTCGCCCAATATCATACCCAAGCTTCGGAAGATTTTCACGAAGCTCGTTCGGGGAGACCTTGAGTCGTCGGGCAAGTTCTGATAGATTCATAAGGTTTTGATTATAGAAGAAATTGTATCCCTCGTCAATAATAGCTTATGCCAACTAATGGTTTTCTTCTTGTCGATAAGCCCAAAGGACCGACCTCGCATGATGTTGTCGCCGCTGTTCGACATACCGCAACCAGTCTTGCTGGAAGGCGGGTTAAAGTTGGACATGCGGGAACGCTTGACCCTCTAGCTTCCGGCTTACTCATCCTTGGTCTTGGTCAAGCAACAAAATCTTTGGGTATGCTTGTGGGCCTCCCAAAATGCTATGACTGTATGATTGAGCTTGGTAGCACAACAGTAACCGATGACGCTGAGGCTCCCTTAACGCCAACACTAAACGCACAACAACCCACCAGCGAACAACTTACTATGATTCTTGGCCAATTTATTGGAAAACAAGAACAACGCCCTCCCAATTTTTCGGCAAAAAAACAAATGGGCACACCGCTTTACAAATTGGCGAGAGCCGGAAAAGTGGTTACCCCTCGATTGCACTCCGTCACCATTTTTGATTTAACGGTTCAACGTTTCGACTACCCGCTACTTACCATGTCGATACGGTGCTCTTCCGGTACCTACATAAGAAGCTTAGCGAGAGATATTGGCGCAGCGTTGAAAACCGGAGGCTTCGTGCGTGAGCTACGACGGACTGCTATTGGCCTATTTTCACTAATCGAGAGCGTTGACTTCGAAGAAATCGACCAAACTACTCTCACCACCAAACTGATAGCGCCAGAGCCTTTTTTGGCGCGTAGTGCCGATGTACAGGTTACCGAAGAATAGCCTAACGGTTGACGGCATTTAAAAACCTGCTATGCTCAATCCTACTTTTATCCGCTAGTATACCTATGCCAAATAAACCAAGCGCCGAGAAAGCACTTCGCCAGTCGAACAAAACGTTGCTTAAGCATCGAGAAATTAAAGAAGAACTTAAACGAGCCCTCAAGCAAGCACGCAAAGCGGCTGGTGAAAAATCGACTGACGCAGAAGCGATTGTTCGAGATGCTGCAAAACTGGTCGACCGTTCGGTACGAAAGAACATACTTAAAAAGAGTGCCGCCGCTCGAACGAAGTCCCGCCTTATGAAACGGCTGCAGAAAAACGTTTCGTAACAAACTGAGCCAGTGCTGTCTTTCCATCAAGTTTTCCTGTTTTGATTGCAAGGTCTACATTCGCTAAGGCGGTGTAGACCTTTTGCGTATGGACAGGATCGACCCGCCGAGCAATGGCTGAAAGTTTTTTTACAACGTAAGGATGAACACTAGAGAGTGCTTGTCTGTCGTTTCCTGCAGTGCTTAACAAGTAGATAACCCGAAACTGCCGTTCAAGAAGCGATATGAGAAGCTCTGGCGCCAAACCCCCATCTAGTTGCTGACTTAACCGAGGCAAGGCAACCGAAAGAGTACCAGCCACAATTGCTTCAACGAGACCAAACACATCTTCGTCAACTGGTGCAGCCGTCAACTCTTTTACCGTTGCGTCTTCGACAACTGTACCCAAGGGCAAATAGGCATCAATTTTTTGTATTGCATGACTCAACGCCCACAAATCTTCTCCAACACGACCGACTAGCGTTGCGCTCACGGACGGGGACATAGGGCGTTTGCTTGAAGCAAAGGTAGCCGCAATCCACCGTTCTAGTTCAGACCGCGAAAGTTTTGGAAAGGGTTGGCAGTAAGCATGACGACGCAGCCAAGAAAGAAGGGCATGCTTTGTTTTTGGTTCATCATCGGGTTCATAAAAAATTATGACATTTCCTTCCTTGGCTTCTTCGCTTAAAGCAGAGAGCACTGCATCGAGAACAGCCGGCTTTTTATTTGCGAACAAACCTTCAACGATAAGCAATCGACGACGGGCGATAAGCGCACCGCTTTTAAATTGATGGCGAACGTCAGTGACTTCAAGCGTTATTCCGTCGATGGTGCTACTGGAGAGACCGGTATCGTCAACCTCGCGGTAAAATTTCTCTCGTAGTGAAGCGAGTTGCTTTCTCGCACGATACGTGTCTGGCCCGGTGATAAAAAAAACCATATCGCTACAACGCTAGGCGAGTGAGCTTTCCCCAACTTACACCGGCTTTTAGGTGCACCTCAATAGGAGCCGACAAATCAGCAACCGAAATCATTGCCTCCTGCACTGTCCGCGCAACCGATTTGATTTCGTTTTCCGGAACTTCGAGAACGAGTTCGTCGTGTACTTGCAATACCAACTTTACTGCTGGCGCCTTGGCCTCGAGCTCTCGATAAACACGAATCATTGCCAGCTTTATAATATCAGCAGCTGTACCCTGCACGGGCATATTAACCGCCATCCGTTCACCCGCTTGGCGAACCTGAGCTACACCAGAGCTAAGTTCTGGCAGGTACCGCCGCCGACCAAATACTGTTTCCGCGTAACCAGACTTTTTTGCTTCGACAATGACTTCATCGAGATACCGCTTAATACCGGCAAAGGTCGTAAAGTAGCGGTCAATAAACGATCGCGCCTCTTCGTTTGAAAGTCCGGTCCGAGCGGCAAGACCCCAGGGGCCCATACCATAGAGAACGCCAAAATTTACCTCTTTTGCCGCATAACGCATTGCTGGTGTAACCTCTGCAAGGGTAACGCCGTTAATTCTTGCGGCGGTAGCTTGGTGAATGTCTTCCCCTCGTTTAAAAATAGCGAGCATGGTCGAATCGTTCGCCAATGACGCAACAATACGCAGTTCAATTTGCGAGTAATCGGCCGAGAGTAACCGCATCCCTTTTTCGGCAACGAAGGCGTTGCGTACTTCAGCGCCAAGTTCCGTTCTCACTGGAATATTTTGCAAATTGGGATCAGAGGACGAGAGCCTACCGGTTGCGGTGATGGTTTGATTAAAGCTGGTGTGCAGTCGACTGGTCTTCTTGTCTACCAACGCCGGCAGCGCTTCAATATAAGTGGACTGCAGTTTGGCAAGTTCTCGGTATTCTAAAATGGCATCAATGATAGGATGGGTACCTTTCATTTTTTCAAGTTCGGACGCCGCAGTAGAAAAACCAGTTTTTGTTTTGCTGATGCCTTGGGTTGATAACTTAAGCGTATTAAAAAGTACCTCGGCTAACTGTTTTGGTGAAGCAACATTAAAGGTAACGCCTGCCAGCTTCGTCACTTTTTTCTCTAGTAAGGTAAGGCGCTTACCAACTCGTGAGTGTAGTTCTGCAAGGACACCGGTTTCGAGCTTAATGCCATTTCTTTCCATGGCAGCCAGCACCGGCAGCAGCGGAACTTCGATCGTGGTAAACAATTTGTTAAGCCCGTGCTCTTGAAGAGAATGGCTCAGCTTTATCCCTAGTCGTTGCGTATAATCAGCATCTTCGCAGGCATACTCGGCAATAGCAGACAGGGGAACGTCGTCCATACTTTTCTGCTCGCCCTTTGGGTCACCGATAAGTTCCGTGATTGAAATTTTACGTTTTCCAAATTCGGTAAATGTCACCGTATTTAAGTCGTGCGCCCGAGAACCGGGGTTGAGCAGGTAGGACGCAACCATAGTGTCGCCAACAACACCACGTAACGTCACACCAGCTTCTTGCAGCACCTCCATATCAAACTTGATGTTGTGTCCCCACTTGCCAATGTTGGTGTCTTCGAGAATAGGTCTGACCTGCTCCAAATAGGTTGGGCGCTTGTTTATTGGTAAATAATAGGCCTCACCCTCTTGCCACGAAAAAGAGATACCAACCAATGCTGACTGGAAGGGATTGCGTCCGGTCGTTTCGGTGTCAACAGCAAATGACGATTGCTTTTGCAATGCTGACAAAAAATTTTTAAGTGCAGCTTCGTTATCTACCAAATGATACGAATGGTTATTATTGGCAGAATCCGGCTCGTCAGTTTGCTGTCCGGTCTTTGCTGTAGTTGGCAATTTAGCCAGAAGCGAACCAAACTCTAGGCGCTGAAAAAGCTGAACAACGACATCAATGTCTGGCTCTGAAACGGCTAACTCATCAAGCTTCCCCTTCCATGGAGCATCGCATTCAATGGTGGAAAGCTGACGCGTCATAAAGGCATCTTCCTTGTGCTCCAGCAAAAGATCGCGTAACCGCTTTGTTAACGGGGCTTTTGGCGTAGTACTTTTTTCTACAGCGACATACAACTTCTCGAGAGTCTCGTACTGCCGTATGAGGGTCGCCGCCGTCTTCTCTCCAATCCCTTTGACTCCGGGAAGGTTATCCGACGGGTCCCCTTTAAGCCCACGAAAATCGACAAGCGCATCGGGGGTTAACCCATAGCGTTCTTTAACTGCGGCTACGTCATAGATAACCCCATCGGTTAACCCTCGACGCAACGTGTATACGCTTGTCGTGTCGTTTACGAGCTGCAGGGTATCGAGATCACCGGTCAAAATAATGGTTGGAAGCTTTTCTTTATGGGCAAGAGTCGCGATAGTACCAATGAGATCATCAGCCTCGTAACCTGCAGCCTCGACGGTCACCACCCGAAAAGCAGCCAGTACCTCTTTTAAAATTGGCAGCTGGTCATACAGTTCATCTGGCTGCTTCTCTCGTGTTGCCTTGTACGCTCCGTATGCTTCGTGACGAAATGTTGCCTCACGACGATCAAAAGCGATGACAAGATGAGTCGGTTTTAGCTCTTTGGTAACCTTAAGAAAAACAAGCAAAAAGCCATACACGGCATTAACTAATTGACCATCTTTCGTTTGCAAATTTGGCAGCGCGTGCCACGCACGATGAAGCAAGGCATTGCCGTCGATGACGAGTAATTTACCTCTCCGTGCCATAACATGAATCTAGCTACGCGTCGTGACGTGCTTCTTCTGCTGGCGGGAGAAGTGTTTCTTCTTCGCAAACCGGACAGACTTCATCGTTGTCGAAACGCACCTCTATTTCTTTCTTGCAGTTAGTACAGTAACGCTTAACGTGTGGCACGCGATCAATGTGAGGCATAATAGTATGGTAAGACTTAATAGTAGTGTAAAGCTCTGCGTAACAGTGTTGTCCCGATGAATCATTGTGGAGGTGCCGAGGGGATTCGAACCCCTGCGTAGCGGTTTTGCAGACCGCCGTGTTACCACTTCACCACGGCACCCAAAAGTAACTTTATTCACTGGGAATGACGAACCAATTCGCCAGCCGGGAACTTACTCACTATAGAGTACTTTTGCCGCCGAAACAAACGTGACTTTATTCTGTGCTATAATCGAGGCAATTACTATGAACGTACTCATTTTAGCTGGCGGACAGGGAACTAGACTTTGGCCGCTCTCACGCAAAGGTAAACCGAAACAGCTCCAGCCGCTTTTTTCAGAACGCAGCCTTCTGCAGCAAACGGTTGAACGGGCGCTTCTCTTTGCTCCTCCGGAAAAAATATTTATTGTTGTGTCAAACGAATTTCAGCTCTCTGAGGTTCGGCAACAGCTGCCAATGCTGATTCCTGAACAAGTACTTCGAGAACCAGCGCCAAAGAATACCGCGGCGGCAATCGCCTTTGGTGCTGCCACTATACGAGGACAACAACCCGACCAAAACGAGGCCATTGCTGTATTGGCGGCTGATCACCTCATTGGCAATCCGGAACTGCTGGCTGAAACGCTATCGCTAGGTGAACTATTTCTTGAAACACATCCCGATTACCTCCTAACCATTGGTATCACTCCTACGTACCCGGAAACCGGCTACGGCTATATTGAACAGGCCGACGAACTTGCGCAACATATCTTTGCCGTACGTGCTTTTAAAGAAAAACCCGATGCCAAAACGGCGGCTACCTACCTCAAACGAGGGGACTATCATTGGAATGGGAGTATTTTTCTTTGGAAAGCCGATGCAATATTACGTCGACTTGAAGCCGCTCATCCAGCCTACGCCGCAATTATCAAAGCAATCATAGAGGGCGACAATCCCGATACTGCCTACTTAGATGCGCCTGTACTCTCAATCGACTACGCAGTTCTTGAGCAAGAAAAATTGTTGGCCGTTATCCCCACGGCACTCGATTGGATAGACATAGGTCACTGGCAAGCAGTTCGTGACAGTCAACAAAAACAAAAGGGCGACAATGTTGTTACTGGCAAACATGTGGGCGTCAATACGACCAATTCACTTATTATGAATACCACCGGACGCCTCATCGCAACGGCTGGACTGGATGATCTCATCATTGTTGATACCCCAGATGCGCTACTTATCTGCCGAGCCGATCAGGCGCAAGAGGTAAAAAAAATAGTTGCCTTAATCGAAGAAGAGGAAAACCAAACACTAACGTAGACTCTACTTGCCAAGCAGTGTATTCAGTGTTCGAGAAAATATTCCACCACGCGGCTTCAGCTCAATTGGTCGCGCAATAGGAGCAGTAAATGGCCGACCGATAATAGCGGATTCATACCGTTCATAATCCGGTTGCTCAACAACGAGACGGTAGCGCCCAGGCGACGGCAAGAACTGGTACGACCCGGTTTCGTCAGTATAGGTCGGGTTTACTTGATCGAACCGCGCACCTGGCCAGATAGTAAACCCGTTAGTGTCAGAGCGTTCGACGTACAGGGTAACCACGGCATTACGGATACGCTCTTGCTGTCCATGTGAGGTCAGCGAGTACACGTAACCAGCATCTTCAGCAACAATCTTGGTTGTTATCGTTTTACTGGGGCCATCAACGTAGGCAAGCTTCGTCTGTAACTGGTAACTACCGACCAGCGGCGGCACGGTAATGAACGTTGTATATACCCCCGCCTCATCCGCCACCCGATAAGGGAATGAAGCGATTGGTAAAGCGAGCGCCTGCGCCTCCGGAATAGTCATGGCATTAGCTTGAGGAATCATAAGAAATAGATTGCTAGGTACATCTTCCGGTGACGATCTTCCGTTTACTTGTGTCAGTACCAAGTTTGCCGTCACTTTTTCTACGGGTCGTGACGGTTTAATAAACATTTTGAAACTAAAGTTCGTCGGTAGACGCAACTCATTATCTGCAGAAGCAAGTAATCGGTAATCCCCAAAGGCGGCTTTTGCCACAATGGTATCAACCGGTAATGTTGCCGGCGCGGCAGTTGGTGTTGGCCTAATGGGTGCCACGAGCGGTGACGGCGTAGTCGGTTGAGGAGCAAGAGCAATTGGTGAAAGTGGTGCCACTAGCGTTGCTACCTTACCGCCGAATGCTCCTACAAAGGCCGGCACGTCCCCAACAAGGAAGGAGCCAGCACGGATTGCTAATTTCCCGACGACTGCGCTGTCTCTGGTGGTTACCTCCTCGAAAGCAGTAAAGAAGGGCTGAGGTGAAGGCGGCTCTATTGCGGCAAGTCGCTCAGTAATTCGCGCTCTTGTTTCCCCTATACCAGCTGGCACGTCATGAGCGACGAACGTTGCTACACTTTCAGCGATAACTCGTAGCGCTGTCGTATCTGCCTTGGTGTTTTCCTGCAAGATGGCGAACAACGGTTCTGGTGATGGCGGCCGGAGACGCGCCGCCAGAGTCGCCACCTGTGACTGCCAACGCTGGTAGGCTCTGGGAACAGTGTCAGTAATCACTGCGCCACTCTCCTCAACAACGACCGCGACTACCGCTACGTCTTTATTTACCTCGTTGCCAAAAGCGACAATGAACGGCCGCGGTGACGGTAGTGACGGCGGACGAATTTCTGCCAAACGAGTCACAATGGCTAAGCGGTACTGGCTTGCCAATTGAGAAACCTCTTCGGCAACAATACGCCCACCAGCGACAACTGCTTCAAAGGCAACCCGAATCCTAAACTGTACTTGTTCAAACAAACTGACAAAAAACGGCCTTGGTGATGGTTCGGGTGGTAATGCCGCAAAACGATTTGAAATATCAGTTTGTAGCCTATCGGCAAGACGCGGCACCTCCCCAATAACAGCGCGCCCACTCTCAACAATAATGCCAAAGGCAAGCTTGATGCGATCAATGACCTGACGACTGCCTTCTTCGGCAACAGTGCGGAGGGTTGGCTGACCAGATGGTGCCAGTTCGGCAAGGAGACTTCGCACATCCTCGCCAAAGTTAGTCACCATCCTTGGGGCCTCAGTCACCACAAATCCTCCTAGATTTTCTGTGGCGTTAGAAATTGTCGAAAAACTTTTTGTTGCCTCGTTGGTAATTTGTTCTATGCGCGGCAATGTCAACGCTGGTACATTGGGAATTTCTGTTGGCATCGGCACAGGAACAATAATGGAAGGTGGCAGCACTGGCGGAACCACCGGCGTCACCGTCGGCGGCGCTTCAGTGGGCGAAGGTAAACGAACAATAGCAAAATGTACTTGCCCTGTTTCACTTCGCCGCCCATCCCGTCTTGTAGCAGAAACCGCAAGCGTGTACGTGCCGGGTCGCAAATCTTTTAGCTCAAAAGAGAAGAATCCTTGTTCGTCCGCAACAGCGCTCGAGGAAACGCCAGCAAACAGCATTCGTACCCGAGCAAATGGCTCGCTCTGTCCGCGTACACTCACGTTCCCCCTATGAAACGTGCTGCCGTCAATTGGCTCAATGATTTTTGGTGCTGGTAACAGCGCGAGTGGTGGCGTTGTTGGGGTTGGTGGCGCAGGTGGGGCGGGAAGCTCAACAGTCACTAACGGGGAGGAGGCAGTCTCTACCGCGTCCCCGTTTCGTGCACGGACTCGAAACTGGTAGGTTTTACCAGCAACAAGATTGGCGAATAAATACGTTTCTGCTTTTACCCAACCTGAGGTAGCGCCGTCACTTACGTTTTCAAACAGTAATCCCGATGCCCCCGAAGAAAGGTTTGAGAAGCCACCCGTTACGCCGTTAGAACGAGCGTGCACATAAACGTCACCAGTTTTTTCGCTTACGGTTGCCTCGATACTGCCGGGCTGTTCTATAAGCGTATAGACCGGGGTATAGGTTGCCGAAAGGTTAGAAACACCGGCGACATTAGTCACCACTGCAGAGCGTCCGCTCACCTGTTTGTTTGCTGGTAGTCCACGTTCGTCTAAAAACCGGAGGTCGCTACTTACCCATGGCGGAGTACTAGCGCGAACGTTACCTTTTGCATCGCGAATCTGAAATCCTGTTTCATTTGTTGCCCGATCTTCAAAATACCAGCGAATGGTATGGGTATCTAATGCTTCACCGGTTTGTGCGCGAGGTGCTATTGGCAAAGCGCTCGCACCGACGGTTGCGGCAATAAAACCGCCACCACCAGATGGCGCTGGGGCTGCTGTTATTGCTGCGGTTGGCGTTGCACTTACCTCTGACGAGGTAATCGTAACGGTGTCTGAACTGTCAACTGCTTGAACGGTAAAATAATAGGTGGTTCCGCCGGTTAGTCCGCTTTTTGTAAAACTGGTAACGTTACCCACCGTCTCATAGGTCTCTGCACCAGATGACGCTGCCGTACCAAGTAAATAATGATCTACCGCTACGCTACCGCTTGCTGCTGTCCAAGATAACCCTACTGCTTCGGTGCCGGCTGTTGCTGTTACCAGAGGGGCACTAACAAAAGAGGGAAAGTATAAAAAACCAGCGCGGGCGGTAAAGCTACTACCTATACTTTCACCAATAACCGTTTGGCCAGTAGTGCTGAGGTACTGAAAATGCGTAGAGGTAGAGAGTCCTCCCTCTACAGACACAACCGGATCGCGGACAATAAAATGCGAGCTACTATAATCGGTAGCGAAAACCGTTGCGGCGACTATACTCACCGCAACGGCCATGATACCGGCGACGACATGAACTACATATAGAATGGCATCGCGTTTTTTCTCCATGGTTTACCCAACATACCGGCGAGAACGCAGGCGCTACTTACCGGCCCATAATTTATTTTTTCGCCTGACTGATGGCCTGCACTACCCGACCATCATCTTTCAAGTTTTCCCAGAATAGAATTTTACTGCGCTCAATGTACATAGCGTCTTCTGGACCGTGTAGCTCATCGCCAAGTTTAATGAGATTAATGTTTGGCTGTTGTTGGTTAGCACCTTCAGCTGGCTGCTGTAGTGGCTGAGAAACCTGCAAGTAATAAATATCACTTAATGTTGCGTATGGCTTGTTGACACCTTCTAGCTTTCCAAAATAGACTTGTCCGTTCGCCAAGAAAACGGCTTGCCATTTGCCATTGTCAGGATGAGGGGTAGCAATAGTACCGTAACCCCAATACCCACCCCCTAAAACGAGAACAACCACAATTAAGATGGCAACGTAGGACAACCATTTTCTAAATTGCCTTCGACTTTTTTCTGACGGCATCATCGAACCTGTTTCCGCGCGTGTTATAGGCATACGAATAATTCAAAGAATAATGTTTAAATACTAACACATTTTTAAAGTAAAGCAAAAGCTCCCTTGTGGGAGCTTTTGCTAAATTTTTCGCTAACTTAATCTGATCGAGAGGACGAACTACCGGACCCCTGTGTCGTTCCGCCTGCGGTTGGAGTTCCTCCACCGCCACCGCCGCCACTTGGTGCTGCTGCCCCGCCAAGATCGTTAGCACCGGAAACTACTATTCCGCCACCACCGCCGCCGCCGCCACCGCCATTACCTAAAGAAGTAAACTTCCAGCACGTCGTATCGTTATTCTGCAAATCATAAACGGTTGATTGAGCAGGCACCTCATTGCTTCCAAGTGCGCACCCTGCATTGCGCACCCCAACATGATCAAAGTTAGTCGAACCGGTTAGGCTTAAAAGCCACCGGTCGGTACTTGAGGTGCCAACGCCAACGGCACTAGAGAATAGGTTAACCAAAGCAGCGCTTCCTGTTACCGTAAAGGTCCCAGCGATACCAAACGTTTTTTGAGCAGCAAAACGAACTGTTTTTCCTGGCGACGTAACGGTAAGATTATAGAAGTCAGTATTACTACTGCCACCAACATTCGAGGTTGAACCAGCAGCGTCGGGAGAGGCTATGACAACGGTACCGTTTGAATGGGTAAAGGTGCCATTATTGGTCCAGTCGCCGTACACCGTAATGGCCACCGAACCACTACCAATAAGCGTACCACCGTTAGTTACTGACCCAGAAACGCTCAAAGCGGCTGCGTTAGTCGCAAGGTTTAGCGTGCCAGCACTAATTTCAAAGTTGTTGCCAACGGTGACGGTGCCCGTCTGTCCTTCATACGTTTCTGCGGCATTGTTTATCGTCAGGTTATAGTACGTAGCCGCAACTACCGCCGTTGTGCCGCTACCATTGTCACCACTATACACAACAGTAGAAGTCGACGGGGTAAAGGTGCCGGTTTTTACAAACGGTGTACCAGTAGTCCCGGCAAGCGTTAGGGTGTAGCTTTGAGCGTCAAGCGTTGCCGAGCCGCCAATGGTCAGTACTCCGTTCACGGTTGTACCGCCACCAAGGTCATAGGTTTCCGCGCCGGAAGTTTGGAGGTTATAATACGGGATGCCAATCACTGTCGTGTTTCCTCCGGTATTGTTCCCACTGTACACTACGGTCGAGGTTGACGGGGTAAAGGTGCCGGTTTTTACAAACGGTGTACCAGTAGTCCCGGTAAGCGTTAGGGTGTAGCTTTGAGCGTCAAGCGTTGCCGAGCCGCCAATGGTCAGTACTCCGTTCACGGTTGTACCACCACCAAGGTCATAGGTTTCCGCGCCGGAAGTTTCTAGGCTGTAGTAGGTTGCACTCGTCACCGTTGTATTGCCCGCAGTGTTGTTACCGCTGTAGGCTACGGTCGAGGTCGAGGGAGTGAAAGTACCGCTTATCGCTAAGGGAGTCCCAGATGTTCCGGAAAGGGTGATAGTTGCGGCACTGCCGTCCAACGTGTGGTTTGTGGCAATCGTCAGTACCCCGGCGACTGTTACGCTTGTCGTACCGCCAATGGTTGTCGTCGCAGCGGTAGTACCGTTACCAAGCACCAAATTACCCAATGTTATAGTACCTGCAGTACCACTACAGTTTACTCCTGATGAACCAATACAGTTAGCGCCAGAAGATGAACTATAAATAGTAGTCGTATTTGTGGCAGTCTGTGTTAAACCCTGACCGGAAGCAACTTCAATGCTGCCAGAGCTTGCAACGCTTGTTGAACCAACGACTAGATCATAACTACCAAGGGCAAAAGTACCACCAGAAACAAGCAACGTACCATTAACGATAACCGTTCCAGGAGTCGTGAATGTACCACCACCATTGATGGTCAAGTTCTGCAGGGCAGAGATCGAGCGTATCACGGCACCACTACCGCTTGTGTATACAACGGTCGAATCGGGTGAGGCGGTAAAGGTAGTAACGGAGAGCGGACTACCGCTACTCGTGAGTGTTAATGTATGAGCATTGCTCGTTACCGACCCGCTACCAGAAAGGCTACGCATAGTAAGGTCGCTCATAAACGAGTAGCTCCCAGAAACAGCGATTGCGCCAAGATCTTGCGTACCAGCAGTGCTGTCCGTAACTGTTTTTCCGGTTCCTGCCAGCGACAGCGTGTTAGCACTTTTTGTAAAGGTAACTCCACTTGCAAGGGATAGGTTACCGCTCAAGGTTACTGTCGGATTATTTACTGCTCCGGTAACCGTACCAGAGGTAATAGTGAGATCGGCCGCCTGCAATGTACCGACACCAATCGTTGCTGTACCCGAAGTTGAGAGGGTAAGGTTGTTGTACGTTGTTGCGAGAACAGTCGGGGCTACTCCAGCGTAGATGACGGTTGAAGTCCCTGGGGTAAAGGTTCCCGCAATTGAGAGTGGGGTCACGTCTGTACCGGTAAGATGAATGGTGTAACTGCTTGGAACAAAAGTAGCGTTAGTGTCGATGATTAGAATATTTGTTACATAGAGATCCGTACCAATAGTATAGGTATCGGCACCCGTAAGCTGCAAATTGTTATAGGTCACATCAGCAACTGTCGTGTCGCCGCCCGCATTGGCGCCGCTATAAATAACGGTTGACGATGAAGGACCGCTAAATAGCCCGTTATTGACCAGCGGAGTTCCAGACGTACCTGACAAGATTAGCGTCCCAGAAGCCGGATCGAATGTATGCGCCGCGGCAACGGTGAAGACATTACTTACCGTAATGCTACCAGAAAGTGTCGTCGTAAAATTAGGAGTAATACCATCTCCCAACGTCAAATTATAGAAGCTGTAAGTGCCGCCACCAAGCGTTCCTGTACCGTAAAGTGTTGAAGTCGAGGAAGCAAATGAAGTAATCGTACCGGCACCGCTAATTGACCCGACCCCACTTGCCGACGAACCAACCGTAAGATTGTTTGTCCCAAGCGCCAATGTACCACCACTTACTGCAAGATCGTTTGTCGCTACCAAGTTTCCTCCCGCACTAAACGTACCGCTACCATTGATGGTGAGGTTGTAATAACTAGGGGTTGAACTAACAGTTGCTCCTGTACTACTTGTATAGGCGACCGTAGAACCGGCAGAAGCTGTAAAGGTAGTGATTGAAAGAGCACTGCCGCTTCCTGTTAAAGTTAAGGTATAAGCATTAGTGGTCAGCGACCCAGCACCGGCAAGTGATTGCATTGTACTATTCGTACTTAAACTGTAGCTGCCAGAAACCGAGACAACCCCCAGATTTTGTAGTGTTGCGGTACTGTCGGTTATGGTCTTACTGGTACCGCTTAGGGTCATGGTCCCGCTTCCGCGTGTTAGCGCACTACCTGTCGAGAGCGCAAGGTTGCCACTAATAGCAAGGGCTGGGTTATTGGTAGCACCACTTACTGTACCTGAAGTCACACTCACATCGTTTGCTGTTAAAGTGCCCGCCCCTACTGTTGCGAGACTTGCCGGAGAAAGGTTGAGGTTATTATACGTAGTCGCAAGAACAGTCGGTGTAGCACCAGTGTAAACAACGGTCGAAGTACCAGGTATAAACGTTCCGCCATTAGAAAACGCGGTACCAGAACCGCTAAGTGTAACGGTTGAGCCATTTGCAATCAACGTTCCACCGCTACTAATTGCAAGACTTGCTGACGATAGCGCGTAGTTCGAGGCACTCGTATCTAGCGTTCCTGTTCCAAAACTTGTGCCTTGAATAGTTGTTGCGCCGCTCACGCTTAATGCACCGCTTAACGTAACCGTTAACGCCAAGGCAGAGCCTGCGCTTGGGTTTATGGTAAGTGAACCTGTGGTAACCGCCGGAAGTGTATAGGCACGAGCAACGGTAATCGTCGGATTTAAGGTAAGCGCTCCATAGGTTGTACTGAGCACTGCTATAACAGCATCGGCCTGGTAATTTACGGTTGCCGAACTGACGTCAATGGTGCCACTTCCTTGTGAAATACCTGCGGTGGTAAGCGTCAAGGTTGAAGTATTGCCGGTATAGGTACCTAATCTTGTACTGTCACCAATATCATAAAGGATGAGGGTAGTTGTACTAACCGCGCTACCGTTACCAACACTAAAGGTCGCGGTTGTTCCGCTGCTCACTCCATACACAGAAAGTTGACCGCCGACGGTTACATTGTGCCCTCCTGTTGCACAGGTGTGTGAGGTGCCATAGCCACACCACAACCCATTCGTTCCTTTGGTTTCAATATCACCAATAAACGTACTCGTCTGACTGTTGCCTGAAAGTACTAAAGTAGAAAAAGTAAAAGTATGACTGGCAGATCCAATGTTTCCTGTACCGCTTACTGTTGTGGTTGCACTTGCGCACGAAGTATTGTTACCGTTCGCACAATACACCGTACCGGTGCCTGTTAGGTCACCACCGCTTACGGTCAACGTTTGACCGTTAAGCGAGAGACTGCCGGTGTTTACCGTAACATCATTATTGACCGTTGTTGCACCGGCAAGCATGTAGTTACCAGCACCGGATGTTGTAAGGTTATAGTAGGTGGTTGCTGTAACGTTTGCACTCGTACCGTTTGTATACTGAACCGTAGAAGTACCATAGGTAAAGGTACCACCGTTTAAAACAAATGGTGTGCCGCTACCAGAAAGCGTTATTGTTCGTGATCCCGCAACTAGCGTACGGTAAGAATCGCCCAACGTAAGTACACCACTTACAGTAATATCAGTGCAAAGGGTTGAAGTCGTTGCATATCCTTCACCACTAAAGGTGAGATTGTAAAACTGGAACGATCCGCTTGACCCGCTACAGGTACCAACACTGGTTCCGGTACCACCAACGTTGTTACTTCCTGACCCAAGGCTAACCGTACCGCCAGTTTGCGTGATTGAACCAGCGCCAGTAATAAATCCTGATGATGCCGCAACGTAAATATCCGTACTGCCAAGCGCAAGTGTCTGACCGGTACTGACGATAAGGTTATGGTAAACAGTAATCGTTTGTGAGGCGGTTACTGAAACCGTACTTGTTCGCGTACCTACCGCGTCACCAAATTGTAAATCGTAAAAGAATGCGACTCCCCCACCACTTGATACGGTCGAAGTAAAATTACCATCAATAATGACTGTTCCAGCAGTAACAATCGCTGCACCAGATGAACCCCAAATGAGCGCGGACGTTCCTGAAGAGGTTAAATTTCCTTTAATAGTAAAACTCTTGTTATTCAGCGCGAGTTTTGAAGTGTGGGTCAAGTTTCCATTAACGGTCAACGTACCTGTGTAGGACAAATTCAAACTGACGGCGCTTACCGAATAAGGGCTGCTAGTCCCGCTTCCGGATAATGTTTCAATCCCCGCAAAAGTAAGAGTACCCGAACTTTGCGTCAGGCTTCCGTTAATAGTCGTTGCGTGCGCGACACCAGCTGCACCAAAAGTTGGACTTGTAGTGCCTAGCGAAAGCGTACTTCCGCTTTCAACAGATACGGCACCGGTAACTGTTACGTTACGTGAAACGGTAATGGTGTTGTTGTAACCAGTGTCTACGGTTAGCGAAGCTACCGTTGCTGGACCAGAAGCGTCCCATGTTGCTGCCTTAGTGCCCGCAGGAAAGACGAGCGGGTCGGAAGCACCTGGTACGGTGTCTTGTTCCCAGTTCGCCGCCGTAGAAAAATTAGCGTCAGCCCCCCCACCGTCCCACGTACCCAGCGTACCGGTTGTAGCGGACGTATCAATAACAAAATCAAAATGCTTCGCAGTGCTACCGATGTTGAACAAGGAACCAAGATTGCAACCATTGATACAAGCCCAACTTGTCCCGTTGTCACTATACATGGCCTTTACATCTCCATAGGCCGAGGAACCTTCTTGCACAGCAACTAATCTGCCAGTGCTAGTAGTTTGTGTTACCCAGTAGATAGGATTTGGAAACAGTGCTGATGTATTACCCGATGGGGTTGGTATTGAACAGGACCATAAGGTACCAGTTGTTGCTATACAGGTGTTAATGGTTGTTCCACTTGCCGTTGTTCCACTGTAGACAATGACCGCGTTCCAGGTGCTACCATTGTTAACCCAGCCAGCACTGGCTGGTTGCTCATCACCAATATAGCTACTACCATAATTGTAGACATCGGTATCAATGTTATCTTGTAACTGCCACGCTAACCCTGTCCAAATGGCACCGGCAAGGTCGTCTGCACTTCCAGACATCCACCACAATGCTGCAATTTGGTCAGTTGCCGGATTTGCCTCAAGATCTGTGTACTCTGCTTTGACGCCGAATCCAGTTGGTAAGTTTGTTTCGCTACCCCAGGCTGCTGAGATAGTGGTACCACGGGTTCGATACTTACTTGTCGCCGCACCGTTGTGCGCATACGTCATAAGTGCTTGTCCGCTAGAATGTTCCCAAGCAATATCAAAGGCGCGTGAACTGGTTCCTATATTGCTGTCGATGAGTTCAGCGCTGCCTGTTTCCCACGTTGAACCATTGTAACTAATAGAGTAAAGGCCACCTGATGTGTCAGACCACAAAAGAATCATGTTGTCAGATGTCGGGCTTGGTGAAAGCGTCATCCAGCTGACGATGGTACCTGGTTCTGACGAATATACGTAAGCTGGTGTTGACCACGATGAACCCGTCCAGCGAGTCCAATAAATTCTACCAGTTGACCCTTCGTAAACAACAACCGCGTCTCCAGATGTTTGCTCAAACGCTGCGTCAAAATTACGATTGTTCCCAGTCGTATTTAAAATAGCTGCTGTTGTAGAGGTTGCCCACGACGACCCGTCAAACTTATTTGCATGCAGTGTGGTGCTGTCGTTGTAAACAGCAAACCCGACGCGGGTACCTTTGGGGCTAAAAATCATTCTACTCCATTCGGCCTGAGACGAAGAAGTTTCTACAGAACCGGGGTAGAAAAATTTACTATCATCAGCGGCACTATTAGTATAGACCGAGTAATCAAGATCGGTACCCGAATAAGCTCCCCATGTCATCATGCCATCGTCTTGAGTAAAGGCGAAAACGGTGCCCGGATGAACGACTAAAGCTACCGTAAAAAAAAGACCGATGAGCGCCGGCGCAAAAGAACGCAACGGACGAACATAGGTCGAAAACAGTTCGCGGCCAAGTGTCAAAAAACCGGCTTGCCGAATGGCAAGATAGATGGCGGCAAACGATGGGGCGAGGTCTCGCATAATTAAAAAACGTTTATTTTTACTAACTTTTTTGTTTTTACTACTACATAATAACACGAAAATAGCTTTTTTGCAAGTAAAAATACCTACTTGCGCAGGTATTTTTTTGTTTACAATTTTCTACTAACTATTCCGCAGGTGGTGCCGTCGTGTCTGGTGTCGATGTCGGTGCTGGCGCGGGTGTTGGTTCTGGTGTTGGCTGTGGTACAACCACTACTGGCGGAGGAGTTACTTCTGTTGATGGAGCAACGGCAGGCGCTGGTTCAGTATTTGCTTGAGGTGTAGTAGTGGTAGTATTGGTCGGTGCTGCCGTACTGCTGGTTGTGGAGCTATTTGTTTGTGTTGAAGTATCGGTAATCGACTTTTTTGTTGCTTTTGAATTGGTTGTGGTAGACGATGCTTGTGTACTTGATGCATTCGAAGTATTGTCGGTAGCTGTCTCCTGTGTTTCCAAAACCGCTGGTTCAGTTATGGTTGTATCAGTTGGTGTGGCTGTACTATCGGTTGGCGCGTTATCTCCCATTGAGGTAGCAGTTGTATCGGTAGCATCAACTGACGTGCTGGCATCAGTGCTATTCGCTGGCGTCGTGCTGCCTACTGGCGGCGTTGTTGTTTCTGGCGTTACCACTGGCGCAGGTGGTGCTTGAATACTGAATGACGCACTTGGCGCAGTAGCAACTGAAAGTGCAGGACTACCATCACCGCTCGTCGTGTAATCGGCTGGCTTAGCAACAACAAAGTAGTGAACGATTGCGCCGGTGACACCAGTACCGTCTAGGGTTGTCGTCTTTAGGGTAAACCCAGTGTAGTTACCGCTACTGTCAGTAATGAAGCGAACAATTTGCGCGTGCGTCAACATATCGCCTTCGGTGGTAAGTTCAACAACCGGCTTACCTGTGCCAAGCGAATGGCTAAACGCTACCTCTGCTTCACCGCCGGCGTTCGTGGCGATAGATCCCGCAAAGCTATCGTCAGCAACAACAAGTACCCCTCGTATAGAAAGGTCGCCACGAGCATTAATGGTAAGCAAACTGGTATCGGCGTTCTTTATCGTGAAGACGGGCGCTGTTTCGTCAACGACCAGTGTATGCAAACTGAGCGTGCCGTCATTTTGTACCAAGAGTCTATTCTCACCATTGGCCTGCAACTGCAAGAGATCACCCGCGCCTTGTTGATTGATAACATAAGCAGCGTCACTACTGTTAGTGAGTAAGGTGGTTGATGCTTCGTTGCGCTGTACAAGAATGTTGCCGTCTTGGTCAACCGCGACCGTTGGGTCATAGAAGAACGGTTCGACAAAGACCAAAACAGTGTTGCTGCCCGTGCCGTCAAAAGAAGCCAACGCTTGACCAATGACCATACCGGGCTTAATAGCATGCATCGCTTCTCCTGCCGTAGAAGAGCTGGTCAGTAGGTCGCCGGCATGAATAGCACCATTCTCTAGATTAACTTTTACGGGAACACGGCCGGCAAGGGCGACTGGCATTGGGTTGTCAGCATCGGCAATGTTGTATCCGGCCGAAGTAAAGTCCCCGTAGTTGTTCGACACGATACCAATGACTTTGCTGCTATAGGGCGCACTGGATTTAACCAGCTGGGTAAGCGTGTCCCCTGTTTGTGTAGTGATTGTTTTTTCTCCGACACTAACGACGTCACCATAGGTAATACCGTCTGCTACCGGATACATTTCTGCGTAGTCAGCGCTGACCGAGCCGCTACAGTCAGTGAGCTCTTCGTTGGTCTGGGCGCCGTTCGTAGGGTGACAAACAGCCGAAGTGCCAGTACTTCTAAGACTAACAAAAGTGTTACCATCGCTATTGATGTGCGCTTTTGCAACGCCAGCGTTTTTGAGCTCAATAAAATTACCAGAAGCAAAGCTTCCCGCCCCGTTGCCGATATCCATCAAAAGTGCGGTGCCGGTGTAGGCAGCGGTCTGCTGGTAGATCTGCACAAGCGTAGCCGAAGTAGCAGTACCAGAATAAGCACGAATAGCGTTACCTGCAGTTGGTGCACTTCCGTTATCAAGTTCTGCATAGACGGCAGCTGGTACCGCAACACCACCAGCCAGCGCTGTTGTGACCCCCTGAATACCAAACGTTTTACCATAGGCGATAATACCAGTATTGACTCCTTGCGTGTTAGAGCCAACGTCTGCCTGCACCTCAAGGCCGCGAACGGTGTTTGCCAACGTTGCGCTGTTGTCGGTTACTTTAATAATTTGACCCTTTGCTGAAGTGGCATTCGTTGCGGCACCGGCACTTAAGGTAACCTCAGTCCTGTTACCATACTGAGATGAACTGGCAATGTCTGGGTTGGTGAGGGTAAGTTCGGTCTTGATACCAGCGATGGCAGTCGCACCATTACCTGAAGTTGAACCGGTAACGTGGAGAGCCGATGCCGGTGCGGCGTTTCCGATACCAACACGGGCGTTCGTACTGTCGATGTTCAAAATATTGGTGCCATTTGCTTGCTGGAATTGTACGGCTGTTGTGGAGTCGGTACCTGGAAGGATAGCAATCTTACCTGTTGTCGAACTCTTTAACGTTAAGTCTTGCGCTGTCCCGCCAGCAGCGAGTGTGAGCGCGCCTGTACCAGCAACGATACCACTTTGTGGATCGAGGGTGATGTTTCCGCTGGTTGTCGTTTTTAGCACAAGCGCACCACTGGTTGAGTTAATGGTTCGTGAAGCAGTACCGGCACCTTGAAGTTCTATACCTACCCCAGTACCGGCTTGTGAAACCGCAAGTGCTGCACCAGTAGCGGAACTGTTCGATTGCGTGACGCCAAGAACAATTCCTGAATCGGTCCCCGAGGTCGAGTTGATGCTTGAGGTGACCTGCAGTGCTGCACCGGAAATGGTGTTGGTAGATGTTGCTTGCGTTCGGCTTACGAGAACAGAGTCTTCTGAAATTGAACCACCCGCCGTACCAGAACGATTAAACTGAAACTGTCCGGTTGTCGTTGAATCAAGCGTCGCCGCAATGTTGCCGATGCCATTGGGGTCAATGGTAATGGTACCGTTTGATGCCGTTGTTGTAACGGAAAGGGCACCGGCGTTCGTGAAGAGTGGCGAAGTAACTGAAGTACCAAAAGAAGGGTTAGCAATAGTGCCTAGTGCCCCGCCTGAAACGTTAAGGTTTGTGCCGGTAAGATCAGTAAAGGCATCACTGTTTACTGTAAACGTTTGACCGGCCGTAACGGTAAGTCCGTTAGCGAACGTCTTGGTACCGCCAATCGTCTGCGCGTTGGCCGTTATGATACCGGCATTGGTTCCGGAAGCCGCGCCAATGGCAAGAGATATTTCGTCCGGACTTGGTGTTGTGTTAAGCGTCCAGGTAATGGCTGCCGCGGTGGCGCTAGCAGCACCATCTATAAAGTTGGCGTCCGTTGCCGCTGTAGCATTAACACTGATGCTGTCCCCGCTACCACCAGTGACCGTCGCCCAAGAGAGTACGCCAGCACCGTTGTTTTGAAGGTACTGTGTTCCGCTTGCTTGCGCCGTTGGCAAGGTAAGCGTGTAGCTGGTACCGGTAGCGCCACTTTGCAAGGTAACGGTATTTGTATTTGTCGCATTTTTGAAAATTGCCGCACCGTCAGCAGATGACGATGTGCCAAGTGTCAATGACGATCCCGCCGTGGCGGTTAGGGTGGTCCCCTGGATGGCGCCCGAGGAGGTGACGGCGCCGGCGTTCCACACGCCCGAGGTGATGGTGCCGACGGTGGCGATGTCCGTGCCAACCAGTTTGGAGGCCGCGATCGAACCGGCG
>Ga0210057_1000179_pt1 | contig 112161 bp, 124 predicted proteins | sample CryGeyCG2114_010_2_FD_183968 | JGI IMG/M metagenome (GOLD analysis project Ga0210057, IMG submission 183968) | Groundwater microbial communities from aquifer - Crystal Geyser CG10_big_fil_rev_8/21/14_0.10 (SPAdes) (version 2) | ecosystem: Environmental > Aquatic > Deep subsurface > Groundwater...
CAGCAGCCATGTGAGATAGACTGAGACGCCTAAATCAGTCATATTTCTCAACACATTTTAAACACGAGTCATGGGCTCGAACTTTTGTGGTTTTTACAAAATCCAGAGTAGCCTTATTTTAAGGCGTTTTGTTGGTTCGAATCCAAGAAGGTTTTTTTATTGTAATGTGTGATTAGAAGGTTAAGGTCTGCTGAAAGTAATTTGACGCCGGATTCATATTTATGTAAGATACTTACATAAATCATGAATATGAATCGTTCCAAAAATGTCGAAGAAATAGTTGAGGGATTTAAGTTAATGAGACAACACTTGCGTGGATCGTCTTGCTCCGTATCTGAACTACCTCTGACACACTCACAATGGCTTGCGCTCATGGTGATTGGTCGTGGCCATTTGGTGACTATAGGAGACGTAAAGAAAACACTTGGAATATCAAGCAGTGCGGCAACACAGCTAGCTAATACTCTGGAGGAGAAAGGTCATGTCATACGCACACCACTCTCCACTGATGCCCGTGCTTCAGTACTCGTGCTTTCATCTGACTCTAAGAAGAAGTTCGAGCACATGCGAACAAAAAAACTAAAGGAGTTTACAAAGTTATTTGATGTGTTCACGGACAATGAATTTTCTACATATGTACAATTGCAAGCTAAGCTAACAAAATCTATTTCCAAATAACTTATGAACGAACGATCTAAAAAATTTCTAGAGGGACCTATCTTGACTTCATTGCTCACACTGGCTATTCCGATAGTTCTGGCAAATATCTTGCAGAGTCTCTATCAGCTAACTGATGCTTTCTGGGTAGGACGATTGGGCGGTTCCGCGGTTGCTGCTGTTTCGGTGAGTTTTCCTGTCATTTTCTTGATGATAGCAGTTGGCGCAGGACTTGCAGTGGCTGGCTCAACACTTATCGCACAGTATGTGGGAGCAAGGAATGAAAAGATGGTCAGTCATGTAGCTTCACAAACCCTACTTATGGTTATCATTACCTCTGTAGTATTGGGAGCTATCGGATACGTTCTTGCACCGACAATTCTCCATGCGATAGGTGTTGCGCCAGATGTATTTGATCATGCACTAGGATATATGCGGGTGTCATTTGTTGGTTTGGTATTTATGTTCAGCTTTGTAATGTTTCAGTCGATTATGCGCGGTATTGGACAAGTGACTCTGCCGATGTTTATTGTTCTCGGCACTGTCCTACTAAATCTGGTACTAGATCCACTTTTTATATTTGGTTGGGGACCATTTTCAGGGCATGGTGTAATGGGAGCAGCGATGGCTACATTGGTCACACAAGGTCTTTCAGCTTTGATTGGATTCGCAGTTTTATTTAAAGGAAAGCTTGGTATTCAGATACGGCTTCCCGATTTCAAACCAGATTTTGCATTTATCAAAAGAGCATTCTTCTTGGGATTTCCTGCATCCATTGAACAATCGGCTCGCGCTCTTGGACTGGTCGTTATGACCGCTCTGATTACTAGTTTTGGAACTTTGGCGATTGCTTCATATGGAGTAGGATCAAATATTCTGCAATTTATTATCATTCCGGCCATGGGAGTTTCTATGGCCGTCTCAACATTAGTCGGTCAAAACATTGGCGCAGGAAATATAGAGCGAGCTTCTAGTATTGCAAAACTAGGAGCAATTATCTCATTTGTTGGTCTGACTCTTATTGGAGTTATAACTTTTATTTTTGCACCACATCTTATTGCTTTCTTTGTGCCTGGAGATGATGCGGTAATAGCGCTTGGTACAACGTTTGTACGTACTATGTCACTTACATTCGGTTTTATGGGAGCACAATTGGCACTTACGGGGGTATTTCGTGCCTCAGGAAATATGATTGCCACTATGGTGATTGCACTAGTGTCGCAATGGGGGTTGCAACTACCATTGGCTTTCATCTTGTCTCGGTACACGTCACTTGGTGTGAACGGATTATGGTGGGCATTTCCAATATCGAACGTCATCATTGCTGGTATTGCAATTGCTTGGTATGCAAAGGGTGACTGGAAAAAGAAACGACTCACCGATGATGAGCAGCTTGTAGAGGCGGTAAGTGAAGAGATTCTTGTTGAGGAGGGTATTAGAAAATAGGTTAAGAAGTAATGATCAAAAGCAATTTAAAAATTATTAAATAATAAAAATAACATGGAACAAAACAAAATAAACATTAAAGTAATTGCAGGCAGTACCCGTGAAGGACGTTTTTCAGATAAAGCAGCTATATGGATTGCAGAAGAGGTTAAAAAACAAGACGGTGTTACCGTAGAGATACTTGACCTACGTGATTATGAGATGCCATTTTTCAATGAGGCCGTCAGTCCTTCATTCAAAAGGGAACCGTACGAGAATGAAGCTGTTGCTCGCTTTACAAAAAAAATTGAGGAAGGAGATGCGTTCATTATGGTAACTCCAGAATACAACCACAGCACTTCCGGTGTCTTGAAAAACGCTATTGATTGGGTCAGCCCAGAATGGAATAACAAACCTATTGCATTTGTGAGTTATGGATCTGTTGGTGGAGCGCGTGCTGTAGAGCAACTTCGTCTTATTGTCGTTGAACTCCAAATGGCACCTATCCGGGAAGCAATTCACATGAATGGAGAGCAGTATTTTCCAGTTGTTATGGGTAAAAGTAGTGCAGATGATTTATTTGCCAACTATGTTGAGAAAGCAGATGCGATGATTAAGCAGTTATTGTGGTGGACAAGCACATTAAAAGATGCGCGAAGTAAGTAGACCAGTCAAGGGCGACCGAGACGGTTCGAATCCCGTTGCGGCAGTAGCCAAGTGAGAGCTATCGAGACTCTTAAAATCGCTATATTTTCCAAAGCATTTTAAGAACGAGTCATGGGCACGAACCCTCCAAAAGGGGTGTCCTAGACTCCTCAAGTTTCGATAGAGATCAAAGGTAACTATTCCGCACATTGCATACCTGCTGAGAGCAGTAACCAGACAAAAAAGCCACCGAGCAATCGGTGGCTTTTTTGCTTCCCTGTATAGATATCTTTATTTAAGTTAAAATTATGAAATACATGAGCAAGCCATTCAAGATTTTTCTTAAGACACTTCTGAACTATCCAGTAAGGATGTTGATATTAATAACCTAGAAATAAGAGATTATAGATGGCTATCTATTGATAATCCCCCTTCTATGGGTCATGTGGCCTGTCAGATTTTTGAAGTTTATAAATCTAAGTAGTGAGGTGCGCCCCTAAGAAACTTGAAAAGTATCTACTTAGTTTTGAGATATAATACAAGAATATGAATGAAATCATACAAATACTAGATGATGTTAAAAGTTCAATCACAGGTGAACTTGGTATTGGTGGATCACTAGCTCAAAGATTTCTGGCCCCTAATTTACCTTCTCTCAAAGAAAAATTAATAGATGAATCAGATCTTGATTTACTACTTCTTCCGATAGAAAATGCCTGTGAAGTTACTCCGTCAATTAAAGATAAATTTATAATAGTGGAAATTAGTCCTTTAGATGATAATTATTACTTTGGCTTGATTCATAAGGCAACCAATAGGTGGGTAGATTTATTTCCTAAAGTAAATAAGGATTGTTTGGTTTCGATTGAAATAGGCGGGATTAAATATTTAGCAGATGGTATTGAAAATCAAGCTACTTATTTAACAAGAGATATCTTAAGAAGAAGTTCTCATAATTTGCCAGTTAGGATAAAATGGATAAAAAAATTAAAAGAATTATATACTTATCCTAGTTTAAATAAATCTATATTAAAGGTCTCGGAGTTAGAAATACAGAATGCTTTAAATACTAGCCCCTCTTCAAGAATAAAAGACAAACTATCAACTATGAGGCAATTGTTTAAAAATAAAACCATTACCCCATCTGGTCTATCAGCTCAACCTATTCAATTTTATTTAAAATAAATCACACTCCCCTATTCAATTCTGATATAATTTATCTAATGATTTCTCGAACAGAGTTTGAAAATTTTAATAAAAAATTTGAAGTAGTAAGTGCCTTTGTTGAGCATAACGGAAAAATACTTCTTTTACACAGACAAGATGATAGACCTCAGGGTAATACATGGGCAGTAGTTGCTGGAAAGGTTAAAGATAAAGAAACTTTAATTGATGCATTAACCAGAGAAATAGAGGAGGAGGTAGAAATTAAATTGAAAGATTCTGATTGTAAATATTTTTCAAAATATTACATTCGATACCTTGAATATGATTTTATTTTTCATGTGTATCATATCTTATTAACACAAGAACCTAAAATAATTTTAAATTTAAAAGAACATAAAGATTATGTTTGGATAACACCACAGGAAGCCTTAAAAAGAAACTTGATTCAAGATGAAGACCAAAGTATTAAATGGTTTTATGGATTATAAAGGTTCTAACTTCGTCTAGGACGGTTAGTTAGAGAATTTGATACAATTTCCCCATGGCATACGGAAAAGATATTACTTTGAAGATAAAAAGTTTAAACTTTCCATTAGGTAAATATATTGTTCTAGGTGGTGCAAGTTTAGCTGTTAGAGGAATTAGAGAGACTAGAGATTTAGATATACTTATAACTACAGAATTATTTGAAGAACTTTCTCATAAAGGATGGGCATACGATGCTGTTTTTGAACAGAAATGGAATCGGAAAAAATTAATGAGAGATGATATTGAAGTTTACAAAGACTTATATTTTGAGCATTTGCAAAAATTTATAGATGCTGAGGAGATAATTAATAAAGCAGATATTATCGATGGAGTACCCTTTCAACCATTAGATCATCTTCTAATGGGTAAAATTGATACTTTGAGAGAAAAAGATGTAAAAGATATTCAACTAATTAAAGAGTATTTAAAAAAACAAACAGGTTCTAACTTCATCTAGGACAGCCAGCTAGTTTGACTTTTAAATAAAAAAGTTGTATTAAGAAGACATCGGCATTGGGCCGGTAATGTTCTTTTAAAGGAGAGCCCATGAAGTGGCCAACACAGCTGGTGATTGTGCGACACGCACAATCCGAGTACAACATTCTCCGTGACATGAAGTCCACGGATCCCACGTATGCAGAGTTTGTGCGGGCATACAACAAAGACTACCGTTCGAACGAGAGCAGAAAACTTGCGGATGAGGTCCGCTCAAAGTTCTCTTTGAACATCAGCGACTGGGAGACTCGAATCACTAGTGCGGGTGTTGAGATGGCACATCACACTGGCACTGCTCTCAAGAGTCATCTGATCGAGACTCCAGACGTAATCTTCACTTCCCCGTACATCCGTACCATGGAGACGTTGGGTTGCATGAAGCTCGGCTGGTCAGAACTTGATGGCGTAAAGACTGTTCCCGAAGACCGTATTCGTGAACAGGAACACGGCCTCTCTATCATCTACAACGACTGGCGAGTCTTCCACGTCATGCATCCAGAACAGAAGGAGCTTCGGAATCTCCAGGGGGCCTACTGGTACCAGTACCCCCAAGGAGAATCCGTGTCACAGGTCCGAGACAGGATTCGGTCATTTCTGGGAACGCTGACGCGTGAATACGCTGGTCAAAGGGTGCTGCTCATCACACATCATCTCACGATTCTCTCAATCCGTGCGATTCTTGAGCGGCTCACGCCAGAAGAGTTCCTTCAACTTGATGAGGATGAGAAGCCTGTGAATTGTGGAGTAACAATCTACCAGGGAGATGCTTCTGCTGGCCGAGATGGCCACCTCAACCTGATCAAGTACAACAAGAAGTCCTACTAGCTTCTCGGCCTCGCACTACTAGAGCCCCGCGCTCACAGTTGGTGCGAGGCTCCTTTTTATAAATAAGGTTCTAACTTCATCTAGGACAGCCAGCATAATTGACTTTATATCTTAATATTGTAATTTAAACTATGGAAGGGGGGTATATGCCCTACATGAGAGAAGTAAACAAGAAGTGGCTTGCAGAACACGCCGATTACACTGGAGAGGGTGATATCGGCTGGCGCTGTAAGAAGACGGGAACTCTCTTGCAGGCTGAAAAGACTGGCCGGACCATCTGGGATGACGACGGACCCGGTCCTTGCGCCAGTTCTCAAGGGGTGCAGTTGGTCGTTGAGGCATACTGCCCCGAATGCGGACAGAAACCAAAGATTCTTCTTGGGTCGCCAATACAAGAAGGAGAATTGGTGTTCATCTAACCGGCCGGCAGGGAATCGACCTGCTTTGGCCGGTTCTCTGTTTTATATAACTTTTTATAATTTGATATTAATACAAGTTCTAACTTCATCTAGGACAGCCAGCTAGTGAATTTCAGGTAAATACTCCTTTTGATTTATAAGCCAATCAATCTTCCCTCTTTCAATCACAATTCTCTTCCATTCTTTATAAAAAGGAAAATCTACATCAATCCCTAAAGATTCCTTGGTGTAAGGTTTGCCTAAATTCATATATCTCTCGACTCTTATTTCACCGGGAGATATCTGATTAGTTAGATAAGTTAATGGAGATTCTTTGCTAGCTAAAAGTTCTTTTAATTCTGGATATTTTATAGGAAAAAGAGGTAGAGCGTTTGCATAAAAAACCACAGATCTTAAGAGACTAATGTTACCAGCATACACTTCGTGAAGACTCTCACAATAAGCATCTAGTTTATCTAAATAAGAAACAAGCTTAGCTTCTATGGAATCTTTTTTAACGGCATTTAATAATAACTCTTTATATGAGTATCCATTTATTTCTTGCGGGTAAGTTTCTGCTAACTTGCTAATTGCAGACATTTCTTCTTCTTCATGTTTTATTTGTTCATCAGCAGACATTCGTAACTTGGTAATAGCTTGAACATCTCCTGTAATCATTTCAGCGTCATCATGAACCAAGGCATAGACACGAGCCTTTTCAATATCAAATTTAATATATTTTTGAGCTAAAGGATCTATTTCTTCAAGAAGCCATAATACTCTGTGAGTGTGTTGCCATAAATTAGAACGGTAGAAAAGTACATCAAAATAGTTATACCTATAGATACTTTCTAATTTCTCCTTTCTTTCGGCTGGAAATACATTGAGATCAATTTCCTTAAACATGATTCTCATATTAATACCTATGTAATTTTAAGTCTAATAAAGGTTCTAACTTCATCTAGGAAAGCCAGCTCGTTTGACATAGGCAGAATAATATCCTACTTTAATATTAGAGGAGGTGGTGATGGCAGATCTGTTGGTGCTAGGTATTTTCTATGGAGTGCTCGCGGGAATTGCCGCGATAGCAGAACAACGACTCGCACTCAGTGCGATAAGCTTCGATGATCAAGTGAACATGAGACTCTGCAGGTTCATGAAGTGGATCATTGGAGGAATGTCTGTCGCCCTGTTCGCAATCTACATCTTCAGCTAAACAACCCTCGACGACCCCAGGAACCCTCGGTTCTCGGCCGCCGAGGGTTTCTTCATATTTTTATAAAACAAAATCCCCTATTTCTCTTTCATCAAACAAGTTCTAACTTCATCTAGGACAGCCATACTTTGAAAAAATTATTATCTAAAAACCGAAGGCGGACCACTCTGTCTAATGAGACTGAGCGGTCCGCTAGTTTACTTCTGCGATATCACCACCTCCTTGATCTTCTGGATAGGAACCTCGTCTAGAAGTTCCTTGTTGAAAAAGAAGGGTCGCTGCTTCCCGGTAACCCTCATCTTTCCATCAACCACCTCGAGAGAGTCTTCTCCCAAGATTCTGCTGAGCCTATGTGGCCCATGGGGCTTTTTCAAGAAGAAGATGAGTGTCTTACCCTCCATCTTCTTCTTGGACCAGTACTCAGTGGTCAGTTCGGGAAAGTTACTGGCAATATATGGACCTTCCCCGCCACTGTCGTAGAGACGAATATAGGAGAAATCCATCTCACCCTTGATCACTTCCACGTCTTCGAACTCGACAGTGATCACGGGAAAGAATTGGGTAAAGAGTCTCTCGGAGGAGCCTGGTGGCTCCCTGTTACTCGCCACCGAATAGACCTTGCCGACAATGATAATGTCGGCCTCCTGGATCTGTTGCTCCAGAGGCGAAATGGCCCTCTGAGCAATGACCACTTCACAGGAGACGAGGCACGCGAAAACAAACAAGAGCTTTTTCACAATGACTCTCCTTCAAGGTTAGAGGGGTCGGTTTCCAAAAAGTATTCTATATCAAAAGTCTACTTATTTCATTAGTAAGACCATAATGATGTTATAATTATCCTAACAACATGACAGAAACAGTAATAAATTTTCTAGGATTATTTATTTTCTTGGCAGGATTTATCATCGGTCTAGGTGCAGTAACGGTTATAGATATCCATGGTTTTCTAGGAAGAAAGTCTAGTTACTGGACAGAAGCTACTACTCGTACACACAAAGTCACCAAACCTATGATCTGGGTGGGTATAATCCTCGCCGTAATTGGTGGATCAATCTTTTATCGCCACATAGGACTTAGTGGCATACCTCTTATACATTTAATTATCACTGTAGCCTTAGTTCTAAATGGTTACTTTCTTTCATTTAAGGTAAGTCCCTTTCTTATTAAAAGAGAAAAAGAAGGAAAACAGCAGGAGCTTCTTCCAAAATCTTGGCAAAACAAAATCATGGTTAGTTTAATAGTTTCTGATATTGGATGGTGGGGAGGCTTAGCATTACTCGTATATTATCTAATCTCCAGATGAGAAAGAAAACAGTTCTAGTAAATGACAAGATGCAGAGAGGTTACAGATATGAACTCTCTGAACCTGAAGGAAGGAATTTTTCTCCGCAGTTTAAACCAGAACTAACACCACAAGAAATGCTTAGACTGGGAGTATTTGGTGGACGTTATATGAGAGATTGTACAAAAGAATTTCCAAAAAATTGGTTTACCAAAGCCAAGTTTTATCCCCCAGGATTATCTGGGCACGATAAAAAACTCAACTTCTTTCAAGTGGATGCTTCACAGCCTCTTTCTGTTTGGAAAAAGAAAGGTTGGATATATAAAGATGACCCACGAGGATGGTTTCAGTGGTATTGTCGTTATTATATGGGACGCAGAATTCCAAAAGAAGATTTGAAACAAATTAAACGCTGGAGACTCATGAGAAGACATATCACTCAACTATCTAAACATTGCCAACCCAAAGACTTGAATTGTCGCCCACGCCAAAGGCAAGCTCTCCTTCACTGGGCTTATGATAGTAGGAAGATATAGTCAATTTGACTATATAAACATTTTATAGTTTTATTAGATGGGAAGGAGGAATATGATAGAAAACATTATCATCATGATGATCGGGTTTGCTTTCATTATGGTTGGGGCCATATGGTTGGTCATCAACCACTTTAACAAACCCTTGCTCGAGAAAGAGGTGGAACTGTTCGAAAAGAGTTTTGAAGCGACAGGAGATGAACAGGAGTATATGACACTCCACAGATTAGATGAAGCCAGACAGAGTCTGGCCAGAAACATCGAGTGGAGACCGTGGGCCTGGAAGACTCTTCTAGTCGGAGTTGTTATCTTCGGTACTATTGTTCTTCGCTTGAGCCTTTAAGAGGTCCGGTGCGCGACGCTGTCGCTACCGGACCTCAACTCTTTTTATATAAATATCTTCATAAATTACCAAATTTATGGTACTCTCACGACCATGTCCAAGGACGAAACTATATTAAGATTTGAAAACCTCAGTTTTGCATACGAAGAAAACCACCCTATTTTAGAAGAGGTCTCTTTTTCTGTTCGCAAGAATTCCAAAGTAACTATCATGGGGCAAAACGGTGGAGGTAAAAGTACTATATTCGCCCTTATTACAGGAGCTCTAAAACCTGAATCCGGCAGAGTTATTACTCCCCACAATCTTACCATCGCTATTTCCCGTCAGGTTATCCCTCGTCATGAGTTGGACCTCACAGTGAGGGAATTCTTCGAAAAGGCCTTCAGAGACTCAGTAGAGGCTAATTTACGCCAAGATACTGGTAAAATTTACGATATAGATCCCAAAATAGACGAAGTTCTAGAAGTGGTGAACTTAAAGGGTCACGAGAAGATGCACGAAAGAATTATCCGCTCTTTCTCAGGTGGGCAACAAGCAAGATTACTTTTGGCCTCTGCTCTTATCCAAGACCCAGATTTACTTCTATTGGACGAACCAACTAACAATCTAGATAAGGCTGGTATAAACCACCTGACAGACTTTCTAAAGAGTTATAAAAAGACTGTTATGGTGATATCCCACGATGCTGATTTCTTAAATGCTTTTACCGATGGCGTTTTATACTTAGACGTCCGCACCAAAAAGGTTGAACAATACGCTGGTAACTATTTTGATGTAGTAGAACAAATTGCTTCACGAGTAGAAAAAGAGAAAAGGAAAAATGCTCAATTGGAGAAAGAGATTCAGGCCAACAAAGACAAAGCCAACTTTTTCGCCAACAAGGGTGGTCAGATGCGCCTGGTGGCTAGACGCATGAGAGATAAGGCAGAAGAATTAGAAGAAAACAAAGTTGATACTAGAAAAGAAGACAAAACCATAAGACCATTTATTATCCCCTTTCAAACCGGTCTTGTGGGAGATATTTTAACTATTACAGGTTTTACTACTATAAGTAAGAAAACTCATAAGCCAGTTACTCGCAAGGCAAAGGTAACTTTACGTAAAAACCAACACCTCTTATTAAAAGGTTCGAACGGTATTGGTAAAAGCACCCTACTAGAAGCCATTGCTTCAGGCAAAGAAGGCTCTTCAATACTCAAGGGCACTACTGTTGGATATTATAGACAAGACTTTTCTACTCTTAATTTTGAAGACACTGTTTACGACTCATTGATTTCTGCCATGAAAGAACCGAGAGAAGAGATTATGCGATCCACAGCATCAGGCTTTCTTATCACTGGAGATTTAATTAAAAACAAAATCGGCAGTCTTTCTGAGGGGCAAAAGGGATTGGTGGCTTTCGCTAGATTAGTGCTTCAAAAGCCAGGTCTACTTATCTTGGACGAACCAACAAACCACATCAACTTCCGTCACTTGCCTATTATTGCCGAGGCTTTAGATAAATACGAGGGGGCTATGATTCTAGTGAGTCACGTGCCAGATTTTGTCTCCAAAATACGCATAGACGAAACTTTAGACTTAGAAAAGTAAATCCATATTACATTCATCTAATCTTCAGTTATTATTCATACAATCTTAACGGACATGTATGGAGGGGTAGCCTATGGTTATAGTAAAGGTGTGGTCACTTCCCAAAGAAACTCCCTCAATGCTCAATGGCCTAAGACAGGTCATTGTCGTTGCGGTCATGGGAATTACCGAGCTCAGAATCAAGAGTGAAGACGACATCGTCACCATCTTCCCAGCTGGCATGGTGGACGGTGATACTGACAAGAAGATCGTGGTGGAGGTCAAGCTCTCCAACGGTCTCAAGCACGAAGATCTTCTGCACATGCTCGCCGAGAGGGTGGGACTTGTCCTCCGAGAACTCTACAAGAATGTCCGAGTAGAGGTAATCGTGGAAACCAGAAATCCCAAGCATTCTTTCTGGAGCTCTGGGAGCTAACCACCCTTCCCCCACCAAAACATTCAACCCATCACACCGTCTATGAGAGCCTGACACGCACTCGTGGACGGCTTTCTTTTGTTTAATCTTCTCTGCTTAGGGTAGTTTTGATATAATAGACCACATGAAAAAATTTATTTTGATATTAATTGCCTTGTTTATTATTGGTTTAATAGCTTTTAGTTATTACACCAGACCGGCACCACTTCCTTCTACCGATACTGATACAGCTACCGCCACAAGCTCAGATGCTTATGTCGTATCCCAAGATGAAAGTAGTGCGGAATTTCGTATTGATGAGGTTTTAAATGGTAGCCCATTTACAGCTATCGGTACCACCAATGCAATCTACGGAGAATTTAAACTAGTAGACGAAGGAGGTATCAAAACTCCAGAATTAAGTGAATTCAAAATAAACGCTAGAACTCTAAAAACTGATAACGAAAATAGAGATGGCGCCATCGCAAGGCTCATCCTAAAATCTGATAAACCAGAAAATGAATTTATCACCTTTAAACCTATAGATGTAATAGGGGCTCCAGATAACTTTATCTATGGTGAGGAATACACTTTCCAAGTTTTGGGAGATATGACTATTTCTGGTATTACCAAACAAGTAACCTTTGATATCACCTCCAAAGCTACAGAACAAGAGGCTCAAGTAGAAGCTCACGCTCTAATAAAAAGATCAGACTTTAATCTTGTGATACCTAATATTCCATTTGTAGCTAGTGTAGAAAATGAATTCGAAATCAACGCTAGCTTGGTAGCCAAGAAATAGTTATTACCATGCTTCATCTATTTAGGGAGGTAGCTATACTTCATCAAGAAGGAAAAATCCACCGGGCCCTCATTATCCGAGTAGGTATTTTATTTGTTATCTCCATAATAATAGCAGGTATAGTTTGGTTTAATGTCTGGGTTAGGGATGTAAGTGTTATTAATACCTTATCATTACAAGCGGTTGGATTTATATTAGGCTTATATGTTTTTTCTAGAATGAATATAGTTAATTGGAATGAGAAAGATGAAATAGTCCAAGCCGGCAAAATGGACACTTTAGGTTATATCACTATCGTTCTCTATATTGTTTTTGAAATTGGTCTTAGAACATTATTTAATGATTTTTATCCCTTAGGAGCCACAGTACTTATACTAGCCGTAATTTCTGGAACTCTAATAGGCAGAACATTTGGTATCATAATGGATATCCATAGGGTTTTTAAGTTAAATCATTTCTCCAAGTAACTTCAGAGTCTCTTCATCTGATATAAGAGATAATGCCTAGATGAAGGCTTTTCTAATTACCTTATTAAGCATTCTTCTTATAGCCGTGGGAGTTTTTCTTTGGCGACAAAATTCTAGTACTTATAGTGCCGATTTAAATAATCAAAATTCTCCCAATACTCTCGGTAGTGATGGTTCAAGTAATGTGCCTATCGGCTACAAACTATACGAAAACACAGAGCTTGGTTTTAGTATCTTGGTACCAAATGATGCCATAATCTCAAAATCTAATAACAATAGAATAGAAATAAAATTTCTAGGAACAGATAATGAGCCAGCTACAGAAATACAGGATGGTTTTATACTAACTATCTTTAAAGATAATTTAAATAAAATATACGACTCTACTTTAACTTATGCTGAAGACGCTCTAGAAGAAACTAGAAGTAATGGTGAATCACAAATTACTCAAACTCTACAAGCTAGAGAGGTTGGTGGAATAGAGGCCTATCGTTATTCCTATACTACAGCTTTAGGTAATGAGGCTACTGAGTATGTCTTTCTTCCTGACAAATTTGAAACGGGTTATAAAATATCCTATACCGCGATAGATCCTAACACTGTTGGCTACAGAGAAATCATCTTGAATATGTTAGAGAGTGTAAAATTTAATTCTAATAACGTCTCAAACGATAATTCTCCACCCATTTATAAAAGTGTTAATTTAGCCATGTTAGATTACGAAGGAGAAAGTGGTGGCCTCACTAGAGGATGCGATAAGGTGGTAATGATAGAGAAAAGCATAGAACCAACTCTCGCCCCACTAACCAAAGCCTTGAAAGAACTCTTCAATATCGATTCTGAGGACTATGGTGGTTTCCATAATTTTATAGCCAAAACCAATGACACCCTCTCTTTTGACCACGCTAGTGTAGAAAACGGAGTGGCTTCTATTTACCTAAACGGACATCTCTCTGGATTAGCTGGAGCTTGTGATAATCCGAGAGCTAAGATTCAGATAGAAGAAACCGCCCTACAATTTAAGACTGTAGAGCGGGTAGTCTTCTACCTCAATGGTAAAGAGAATTCTCTTATACCAAATGCCAAGGGTAATTAATAATTAGAAACACGATAGTTATCAAACTCCACATCCATGAAGTCTGTTCTGATACCGGCATAACCAGCTTTGTGTAATGGTTCTCCACCCACTCCCTGATCTACCGCAGAAAGTATAGAGACAAATGAACCATCATTCTCTCTATCTAATAAGAGTCTGATTTTTACCGATCCATCCTTTTGGTCTGTGACTTGAACCTTCATTCTCATCCACTTCATCTTAGGTAAAAGTGAAGGAGTGGTAGTTCTATCATATTGACCTTTTACACCGAATATTTGAACTGATGCCAAAGTATAATAACTACCATTAACTTTTTTCTTAATAATAGCCTCTCCATCATTTCTTATACCAGCATAATAGAGATTATATTGGTCACTATAACGACTCATAAGCAGGATTCCGTTATGACCTTCTCTGTTGGGAGAATCAGCAAGGTTTTGATTGGTAATACGGAATGTTAATTCTTGCTCTAAATCTCCCCAAATACTTCTAGTTAATAAGCGGAAAATGTTTTGTGGATGATAGCCACTCTCTGTATCCAAGGCGTTGTTACTTGAATACAAAACCCTAAAAGGATCTGAGATTGGAAGCTTACCTGAAACAGTGCCTCCTGATCCTTCTTTACCTATCACAAGCTTAGCTCCTGAGTTAACCCAGAAATAAGGACTTGATGATTCTCCCATAGAACCTGTTTCTAATAGAGTGCCAGGAGAATTAAAACTATAACGAAAATCTCCAGAAACCGAGGCTGCTTGAGAAGCCTTGGCTTTATTAATCCCAAATAAAAAATTGGAGAAAAATAAAGCGATAGAGATTAAGACTAATAAAACTAATTTGGACACAAAAAACTCGCGGTTAAAAACCGCGGTGGGGTTTTGATGATATTTCATTCTAACAATAAGTAACAAATAATGTGAGAAATGTTAGGATTCATGATAAATTCACAAATTATGTAAAAACATTTCTCGCTTATAATTTTAGCAACCTTAAACACTTGCCTACAATATGGAATATGTTTTTTAATGACTTCTTCATGAAGACGACTTGGACCTTCTTCATCCAAACTTCAAGTTATTTTACTACTCTGGTAAAATGTAAACATCACTTATAACCTTAACAATCCAATAATATGAAGAAATTTTTAACCTTTTTAATCCTTGTAATAGTCCTAGCTATTATTTATTGGATATGGGCATACACCAATGTTTTCACCTTGAGCAACAATAAAGGTAGAACAGTTTTAGCCAATGCCATGTATATGTGTAATGACAATAAAACTATAGAAGCTGACTATTACGATGGTAGAAACACTCCTTCAAACCCCAATACCCCACCCACTCCTAGTGGTAGTGTAGATTTGCGGTTAAGCGATGGCAGAGAAATGACTTTAGATCAAACTATCTCTGCTAGCGGTATTAGATATTCTGATGGTGACCCTAATACAGCTGGCAATGAATCCATAGTCTTTTGGTCCAAGGGTAATGGAGCTCTTATATTAGAAAATAATAACGATCAAACTTATATAGGTTGTATTAAAGTAGCTCCGAACACTGGAGACTTACCTCAAATATACGAGGATAGTTCTCTAGGCTTCTCTATACGCTATCCTGCTAGTTTTAAAATTGATACTGATTACAACTATGAGGCTCTAGGTCCAAACAAAAAAATTCAAGGTGTTAAATTCACCATTGACCCAGCCATAGCCAAGGACACCAACTTAAGTAACGATAGCTATCTTTCTGTGGAAGAAATTTCACAAACTAATTCCTGTGGTGCAGAATTATTCTTAAACAGAACTTCTAACACTCCTACAACAGAAACTATCGGAGACACCACTTTTTCTGTCGCCTCATCAACTGATGCTGGACTTGGAAATCGTTACGAGGAAACCGTATATGCTATCCCAGGTACTAATCCTTGCGTAGCCGTAAGATACTTTATCCACTACGGTGTGTTAGAAAACTACCCTACTGGTAGTATAAAAGCCTTTGATAAGGAAAGTCTTTTAAACCAATTTGGCAATATGAGAGATACCTTGATAATAAACCAGTAGAGACCTTATTTGACAAAATTACTTATAATAGATATACTCAGCAAGTAAATCAGTACTCACGGGTTTCGTTATAGAGATATTCTATTCGTACAAACAGGTTAAATCTGTAAAACTCAAGAGACTTTCGGTCACCTTTTACTATAAGACCGGGTTTTACAGATTAAATACGATGACATATAGAAATGGCCCTCTGCCCAAAAGAAATTTTGGTTCAGGCCAAAAAAGAGCTCCTTTTAGAGGAAATGCTCCACGAAGATTTAATAGTCGTTCTAGAAACACCAATCCTGGTGCTTATATAGATGTATCTAGATTTATCAATAAAGCTGTTATTACCGAAGAAGTTGAGCAATTTACTCCTGAGCATTCTTTCAAAGATTTTAAATTAGCTCCGCTTGTGCAAAAAAATATTGAAGGTAAGGGCTATGTATCCCCTACCCCTATTCAAGATAAATCTATCCCTCACATACTTCGCGGAGAAGATGTTGTTGGTATCGCCAATACAGGCACAGGTAAGACTGCTGCTTTCCTAATCCCTCTTATAAATAAAGTAGTTTTAAACCCTCAAGAAAAAATTCTAGTAGTAGTACCCACTAGAGAGCTTGCTCAACAGATTGATGATGAGCTTAAAGGTTTTGCCAAAGCTTCTGGCTTCTTCTCTGTTCTTTGTATTGGAGGTTCTAACATGGGTGTTCAAATTAGAGGCCTAAGGCACTCAAATCACTTTGTAATCGGTACTCCTGGACGTCTAAAGGACTTAATAGAACAAAGAATTCTTGACCTATCAGGCTTTAAAACCGTGGTTTTAGACGAAGCAGATAGAATGCTTGATATGGGCTTTATAAACGATATGCGCTTCATGATGGCCAAAATGCCCACACCTAGGCACACTCTATTCTTCTCTGCCACTCTCTCCCCAGAAATAGAAAAGCTTATTCACGAATTCTTACATACTCCAGTGCGTATTTCTGTTAAAACTCAGGATACTTCCAAAAATGTACATCAAGACATTGTGAGAATAGAACGAGGGCAAAATAAAATAGATGTTTTAGAAGACCTACTCAAGAAGCCCGAATTTAGTAAAGTCTTAGTCTTTGGTCGCACCAAACATGGCACAGAAAAACTTTCTAAGGAATTAAATGTAAGAGGCTTCAAAACTGAATCAATTCACGGAAACAAAAGCCAACCACAAAGACAACATTCTCTCAACTTATTCAAAAAGGATCAGGCTCAAGTATTGGTAGCCACAGATGTTGCTGCTCGTGGCCTAGATATCTCAGGGGTCACTCATGTGATTAACTTTGACCTACCTGCTAGTTATGACGACTACGTCCATCGTATAGGTCGTACTGGTCGAGGAGATAAAAAGGGTAAGGCTCTAACCTTCGTAGAATAAACGAATGGCCCGCTCGTAAGCGGGCCTCGGACAGTCGACAGTCTCCTGTATTAAGTTTAATTAATTACTAGTCTTGGGTTGTTCTTGAACACCTCCCTCTTGAAGCTGAAATTGAACATGAAGCTCAATTCCTCCCTCAGCTTCTTGTAGCATTTTGGGCACCAACCGAAGTGTTGACCATCATTACCGCACAGCCCAACCACACAAATGTGCCTGGACTCTTCAGAGTAGGGCTTCCAACACTCGAGGCACCAAAAATTCTTTATCATGCCCTTGTCCCCCCTCAATCCAAATTTCATCATAACATCATAATTCCAACCCACAAGTATGGCTCTAAAACATATGTTAATATACTAATCCATGACAACTATCCTAGATGGCAAAAGCCTAAATGAAAGCTTAGGTGAAAAACTTAAGCAAAATATAGAGGAACTAGAGACTAAACCTCACTTGGCTATTATTCAAATTGGTCACAACAAAGAATCCAATACCTATATTAAATACAAAAAAGCTTTCGGAGAAAAAATTGGAGCCCAAGTCACCCACCTCCAATTTGAAGACTCTGTTACAGAAGAAAAGATAATTAAAGAAATCGAAAAACTTAATAAAGATCAATCTACACACGGCATCATAGTTCAGTTACCATTGCCTACTCAATTAAATAAAGAAAAAATTATAGACACTATAAATCCTCAAAAAGATGTAGATGGTCTTACCAGCATAAACACCACCGCTCTCTTGAGAGGAAATCCACTTATAACACCAGCTACCACCAGAGGAATTATAACTATGCTTAAACACTACAATATTACTATCCAAGGCAAGCACGTAGTGGTAGTAGGTAGGTCAAACTTAGTAGGTAAACCTACAGCCCTAGCCATGTTAAACGAAGGCGCTGCAGTCACAGTCTGTCATAGTGGTACCAAAGATTTAGCTCAGGAAACAAAACTAGCTGATATTTTGATAGTAGCTATAGGTAAACCTAAACTAATAGGTCTAGAGCATGTCTCAAAAAATCAAATTGTCATAGATGTGGGTATTAACAGTCAGATTGGTTTAGACAAAAACACCATAGGTGATGTAGATTTTGAAACCGTTAAAGACGAAGTCCAAGCTATAAGCCCAGTACCAAAAGGAGTCGGCCCCATGACTGTCTTATCATTGTTTCAGAACCTATTAGACGCTTACAAAACTCAAATCTAAAATTATATTTTTAGATATTTTCTAATAGCCAAGAGGCTTGATATACCACCAATAACTACTCCTGAAGCAAAGACTATAAAGGCAATTTCAAGGAAGTTTCTCAAATAATAAGAGAAGACATTAAAGCCAGATAGGAAATCTTCTGTTGTGGCACCTAGCCAATATGTAATAGGTAAAAAGACTAATAGGGTCAAAATACCAGCTACTAAACCGTATATAACACCCACAACCACAAATGGACCTTGGATATAAGTAGTAGAAGCACCCACCAATCTCATAACACTTATTTCATCACGAGCAATATAGATAGTGAGACGAATAGTGTTAAAGGCGATAAGAATAGAGACAAGGGCAAAGAATACTGTAGCCGCAAAAGCTAGTTTATTGGCCGAAGAAATAATATGGGTCAGACTATCTATAGCTTCTTTGTTTTGGAAATAATTTACCTTGTCTATGATAGTGACACCACTAGAAGAAAGGGCGTTATCACTAGCAAGAAACTCGGCCACAGAAGCATATTGAGATGGATCTCTCGCCTTAATATTAAGCACAGCTCCTAAAGGATTCTCCCCTAGTTCATCTAAGGCAGTTAAAATAGACTGATCTCCTGCATGTCTTTCCTTGAAAGCATTGAGTGCTTCTTCACGTGTCACATAAGTCACCAATAGAACTTCTGGTAATGATTCTAGAGAATATTTCACATTCAAAATATCTTCTTCTTTAGCAGAAGTAATGAAGGTCACGTTCACATCTATCCTATTGCTCAACTCTGTCAAAGATGTATCTAGAACTGCTTTACCAATAAAAATAGAAGTCATGACAGTAAGAGCCACCATCATCACCAAAACAGAAGCCAGAGAAACAGTGCCATTTCTCCAGAAATTAAAAAACCCTGTGCGTATGACTCTTTTTAGTTTTACCCATAGCATTGCTTTGTTGGTCATTTTATTTAAATTAGACGAAATATTTACCAGTCTTATCATCTCTTACGATACGACCATTCTCCAAGACAACTACCCGTCTATTTAATGAGTCAATTATACCCTTATTGTGAGTGGTCAAGATGACAGTTGTACCCAAGTCATTAATTTTCTTTAAAATCTGCACCACATCATAAGTGTTAATAGGATCAAGATTGCCAGTAGGTTCATCGGCGATAATCACATCAGGCTCATTAACCAAGGCTCGCGCAATAGCCACTCTTTGCTGTTCACCACCAGAAAGTTCTTTGGGAAAATTCCAAGCCTTATTGACCAAGTCTACTAATTCCAAAACATGAGGCACGTCAGACTCTATGTCTTCATCACTCCTGCCAGCAGCTTCCATAGTGAAAGCAATGTTTTCATAAACTGTTTTGTTGGGTAGTAGGCGAAAGTCTTGGAAGATCATCCCGACCTTTCTCCTAAAATCATTTATTTCTCTTTTATTTAAATTCTGAACATTAATATCCTCAAAAAAGATACTACCTGAAGAAGGCTTATCCTCACCCAAAAAGAGCTTTAGAAGTGTGGTTTTACCAGCTCCAGATGGGCCCACGATTGAAATAAACTCCTTGGGTTCTATAGTAAAAGAAACGTCCTCAAGGGCTACGGAACTATCTGGATAAACTTTGGAAACGCGGTCGAAAAAGATCATGTCCTTATATTCTACCATCCACAGATTTTCCCCACAAGATTTGATATACTAAAAACCATGAAAAAACCAATTATAGCTGTAATAGTACTCATAGCCCTTGGCTACATATTGTTTCTAAATGTAGATAATTTTAATATCAAGGGAAATTATTCAACTTCTACTCCTTCTGAGTCTATTCCTTTACCTGATTTCTCTAACGGTCTAAATATTCCTAAACTTAGTTTAAAAGATTCCATAGTGGGAGCAGAAGCTTGGCAAGCTTTTGATGACTATAGAAAAGCAGCACATGATCATAATTTAGAAGAGATTAAAAAACTTTCATACCAACTCTCAGATACCTGCAAGAATAAACAAACAGAATCAGATTGTTTTGCTATTATGGATGGTCTTTATGAAGCTACTAAAGATTTCAAAATTGCAGATTTTACCAATACCATATTTGATGATAAACAAATAATTTCCTATACCGATTATCAAAAAGAGGCTCCAGAAGAAGGCAGTAGCGAAGATCGTTTTGGTAGAACTTTAATTTATTTCATCAAAAGCCCTACCGGCTCCCCTCTTATATTAAGTATCAAATTCTGCTCTACTAATGACCTTGAAATGCCAGACCACTGTGTAGAACCAGATCCTTCTAAACGTGACCTAGATAATGATGGCTGGTGGGATTCACTACAAAATATTTTCTATGTAAAGCCCTAGACTTAGACCCCTTAAGCTGATAAGCTTATAGGGTAAGCATTTAGCTTGCTTTTATTGGCGTTAAGTTAAATTCACTAATATGAACGAAGAGAACAACAACGCAGCAGTAGATCCAACAGTTAATCCTGTAGATCCAACAACTACTCCTGCACCTGAGACTACAGAAGGAGAAGCTCCTGCACCTGAGGCTACTGCCTAGTACAAAAAAGCCCGGGGTTACCCCGGGCTTTTTTGCTATCTAATTAAGCTTGGAACAGCTCTTCAGGGCTAAATTTAATACTATCAAAGTCACCAAACTGTTTAGCGGTGGCCTCAATTTGATGCCACAAAATACCAGCTCGACAAGCCCCTCCGGTAGTCATATGACCAGGGTCTTTAAAATTTAAAGTTAAAACATTATCAGAAATGTTAGCTGAAACTAACTCAAATCCAGACAAAGGAAACTCTGTACTAATGCCTAGAGATTTTTCTTCTTTAGTAAGATCGCCTTTGATAAGAAGCCTGATAGTATCTTGGACAGGTGTTAGGCTAATAGGTATTTCTCTAGTCACTTCCTCTAGTCCCGAAACGGAGCATAGTACATTACCAGAAGAATCTTTATCTTTGTTTTTATTGTAGTAAAACAAACTAACCTGGCGCATTTTGGTACTAGAAATTTGACTAAACTCTATCGGCACCTGAACACTATTATCGTTTTCTGGTAAACCAGATGGGTTATCTTTAATCAAAACCAAAGTGCCAGTAGAAGTTTCAGGCATGGAGAAATTTAAGGTAGCTTTGAATGGTACAAAGTCAGTAGTCATCCAATCTCCTTCGGCCATCGCTATACCCATAGCAATTTCTTTGCCATTAGCATCCAAAAGTTTTATGGGGAAACTAGCTTCGAAATACCAATTACCACGGGCCTCTCCCCTTACTTCTAACGGGCTCTCTACTTGGCTATTAACCTTTGGCGAAGTTAATTTAACAAACTCATTCTCTACTACCTTATCCGGTATTATCTTCAATTGATCTTTATCTACTAGAAAATAAGACACTAGAATAACAGCAATTAAGACAGCAAATATACTGATTAAAGTTTTCATTTCTATATTTTAACACACTACCAATCTCTCCTTCTTGAAGCAATCAAACCTAAGACTAGGATATAAACCAAATGATCATCTATAAGAGGATTATTTACTGGTTGGAAAGTAGCAAGGTACATTAGAGCAAGCATGAGAGAGCCTGCTATAGAGCCCCACAGAACATATCTGTTTAAAAGAAGTGTTAGACCTACCCCCAAAAGACCCGCCATAAAAACCCAATCCACCCAAGCTACACCAGCCAAGCTAGTAAAGAAACTAGCAAATGGTCCAGTAACAGCATTTGTTAAATAACCATAAGTAGGAGAACCGCCATTTAACCAAGATGATGCGCTTGGTGTAGCAAATCCTAAACCAAATGTTTTATCTGCAAAAGCCCATAAAAATATCAAAGCCATAGCAAACCTCAAACCCAAGAAGAAAAATCTTTCTGTTTTCATCCCGTTAGAAGTTAAAATTAATAATACCTGATCTAAAAATAATTTTTGTCATAATGTTTTTATTACTTCTAACGGGATTCATAATAATTTTAAATTACTAGTGCACTATTATTCTATCACAACAAAAACAAAGATATTTCCACAACTACTCTTAACCAAAGGTGAACGCAAAGAACTCTAAATCACTTCCATTAACCTTAAGCTCCAAGATATGTTCTCCTGCTACGGCATTATTGATAACTTTATAAAGGCGACTTTCTTTAACTTTAAACTTACCGCTAGTATCTACATCTTCACCGCGAGATTCATTTACTAGCTTGCCATCCTGCCTCACCTCTACAATAGTGTCTTTAGGAGCCTGAGCTACAATATAGACTTCCTTGGCATTATATTTATAAACCACTACCGAATCAGTGGTAATAGATTCTGCGTATTCACCTTGAATATTCCAAGAGCCCCCCAAATAAAGCTTATTCAACTCAAATGCTTTTGGTAGTACATAAAACTGCTCTCCAGTTCTATTGATCGGACCATTGGCTAGATATTCATTTCTAAGAGAGCCGAAATAAGTTTCTGGGCTCAAAGAAGAGACTTTGATAGGAGCGATGTTAGAGGCCACATTTTCTTCGCTAATGTTTAAAGATTTGTCATCCAAAACTTCTTTTCTCTCTTTTAGAAGCTCTATTATCTTGGCTTCTGTTTCTTCGTAGGCACCTTCACCTATATGGTCATAGACAATATTGCCATGAATATCTATAAGGTATTTTCTGGGCCAATATTGGTTTTTGTATGCTTGCCAAGTGGAATAATCATTATCCAAAACAATAGGATACTTAATACTAAACTTCTTCATAGCCTCTCTAACATTGTTTATATCTTTTTCAAAAGCAAACTCTGGAGTGTGAATCCCTACAATCTCAAGCCCTTGGTCTTTGTACTTTTCATACCACGCATTCATATAAGGAAAAGTTCTCTGACAATTAATACAACTATAAGTTAGGAAGTCCACCAAAATAACCTTTTTACCAACAAGCTCTTTCATAGTAATACCATCTGAATTTACAAAGCCAGAAGGGTTTTGTATCTCAACATATGGGTTATCTAATTCTTCTGTCTTAATACCATTTTCCAAAGGGGCTGGTGAGGAAATAAAAAGTAGACCCAAACCTAAAGTTATCAATAAGAAAAGTATTCCACCAATAATGTATTCTGTTTTCATCCCGTTAGAAATTATTACTTATAACACACCTAATAATAAAACAATTGCTATTGTCTATTTTTTTGTATTTTCTAACGGGATTCATAATTAATTAACTCTTTTTAGTAATAATTGTTCTACTTTTGTAATATCAAAACCACTATTGAGTAACTTGATTTCTAATTTTTTCTCCAAACCTATCACAATAGAGAGACCTAATATTACAAAGAGTACGCCAATAACTTTTTTGAAATAACTACTAGGGTTAGAAAAGGCTTCTAGTTTAGAAGCAAAACGCTGACCCAAAATAGCTATTAGTAATAAGATTAGAGATAGCCCTACAACATAAGCGAATATATATAGACTTCCCAAGGCAAAAGAAACTGGCAAAACAGAAGCTAGTATTACGAAGTAAGTGGGTGAGCAAGTAGAAAATATTGGACCCAAAGCAATACCAATTAAAGCATCCCCCACTAAACTTTTATCCTGATAGCCCGCACCCATAAGCTTATTAGAGCTTACAGACAGTTTACCAATGCCAGGCAGACTTTCCCAAAGAGTTGGGAATACTAGAGTCAATCCAAACACCGTAATAATACCTCCGGAAATATAGGTCCAGAACTCTGGTGGCACACTCACAAAAGCAGTAGAGACTTTAAGCAGGTAGGTAAATAAGACTATAGAGACAGCCAAAGAGCCCACTACTACATATGGCGACAAAGGATTCCTACCAGAAACCGAAGAACCCAAAACAACTGGTAGAAGCGGTAAGACACATGGTGCTAACACAGTTAAAACACCAGCTAGAAACGAAACAATAAGTAGGGTCATTACTTAGTTTCTGACATCACATCTACTCCTCCTGTAACAGTAGCATCAGTACTCATCATAGCCTCATCACCGTCCTTCATAGTCTCAGTTCCTTCTTCTGTCATAGAACTCTCATTATTCATCATAGTGTCGCTATTCATTGAGTTACGATGAGAGAAATAATACCAACCACCCCAAATAACAATTACTGCCAAAATAATACCTATTAGTGTTTTCATAAAATATTTTTAGTTAAGACTATTAAACAACACGACTTATAATATAACTTAATTATAAAGATTATTAGTTAATTAAGCAAAAGAATACCTAAATAAACTATATTTCTTTAAAACTATTTCTTCTGATGTATAACCCTCTGAGGAAATGGTATCTCAATTTTAGCTTTATCAAAGGCAATTTTAAGTCTCTTACGTAACTCTCCAGCTACATCCCATTGTTTGATAGGTAGGGTCTCGCCTAATATCTTTATGATGATAGCAGAGTCAGCAAAGCTCTCTACTCTAAGGAAAGCTGGGGCTTTGATAATAACACTAGACCAAACAGGATCATTTGCCATGTCTTCTCCCACTTTATTCACTACTTCTATTACTTTCTCTAGTTTGGAATCATAGGCGATACCAATATCAATATTAACTCTAGAAAAATCTTTAGATAAATTAGAAACTCTTTTGACTTCACCATGAGGTACATGATGGACTGTACCATCTAAATCTCTCAAAGTAGTGACACGCAAACTAATACTCTCTACGGCACCACAAGTAGAATCAAAACAAACTACATCCCCCACCCTATATTGGTTCTCCAGTAATATAAATATGCCGGTAATAATATCTCGTATTAAGTATTGAGCCCCAAAGCCAATAGCTACTCCAGCGACCCCAGCAGCCGCCAATATAGGTCCAATAGCTATACCAAACTCACCAAGAAGCATCATCAAAACTACCAACCAAATCAAAATATATGATGTACCCTTGAAAACTTGTATGAGAGTATTCTCTCTTTTTTCTTCTGCTTCTTTAGTTGATCCTCCTCTAGGAACCAACCTCCTGATTAATTTATCTATAAAACTAGATGAAAAATACTGAACCACAAAAGCACCAATGATAATAATTAATACTCTTACAGCATGTGCCATAAACCAACCAATCAATAAATTAAATATAGTCATATTAGTTTTATATCTTCACCTTACCTCTATTAATCAAAAAATCAACCCGACTACTTTCTAATAATCCGGATGAATTAGTATTGGTCGCCAATATCCCTCTTTGACCTTTGGTAGACAATACTAATTCATCTTTTCCATCTCTTACTCCTTACTCCCTACTCCCTACTTCTTACTCCTTACCCTCCTCCTTCTCTACCACCTTATCTTCTTCTTTCACCACCTCTTCTGTTACTGTTTTCTTAACTGAGAAACGCATGAGTGAAAAAACAATCATGGCTGAGAAAACCACTCCAATCACATTTACTAAAAGCAACAATATAGCATTACTAAAAACTGACCAGTCAAACATGGCGAGTCCTATACCAGCCTCAGCTAGTGGTGGCACCAAGGCTACAGAAATAGCCACGCCAGGCAAGGTTTCGTTTAGATGTGGTTTGGTAATAGCAAAAGCTGCTGCAAATCCAGCAATAGCAGCCACTAAGGCATACATCATAGAAGCACCAGACTTAACTGTAAGACTAGAGAAAAACACAGTGTCAGTAGATGAGGCAGAAGATAATAAGAAACCTATAACAAAACCTGCCATAAGGGCTAGAGCTACTGATTTTAGAAAAGTATAGAAAGATCTACTTATAAGTTTCTCATCTGTAGTAATAACACCCAAGGCAAGAGACAAGAGTGGATAAAGTAGAGGGGCTATAAGCATACTACCTATAAGTATCACTACGCTGTTAAGCATGATACCAAATGACGCCATCGATATAGATAAAACCAACATGAGGAAAAAGTCCTGTCTTGGAGTGGCGTGCTGGATAATACTTTCTATAGCACTGTTCTTCTCTGATTCGGTAATATTACGGAAAAGTCCTTCAAACATGAATTTTATATTTACTTATAGAACATAATAACATAGGTTCTAAGTTACCAAAACTTCTTTAGATGACAATAAATTTTTGAAGCTGTCACCCACCACCAACCCTATAACACTACCGATAATCATCCCTGCCAAAAAGTCAGAGAACCAATGAATACTTGCAGAAACACCAATACCAATATAAAGCGCATAAATTAGTGATGAATATAAAACTACTTTGTTTTTCCTATAAATACTCATGATGGCAAAAGCCATAGCGAAAGCAATAGTTGTATGAGAAGATGGCCAGCCCCAGAAAATACCATTTTCCCAAAAGCCGAAATTAAATTGATGACTTATATCATTTATTGTGTTTAAAAGATTTGGTTCCAACCTACCTGTAAAAGCTTTGTAGAGAGAAGAGATAAAAGAGCCTAATATAACGGCCTGCCCCAAGGCCAGGCCTGTAATAGAAATTTTTCTATTACTGATAAATTCACCTACTGCATAAAGAACTAGGGGCACGATAATAGGTAATATTCCACCTAATACTATGGCAGGAAATAATGTTACTTTTAAAAAATAAGTTTGAGATGATACAAAATAAAACCAATCAAAACCAGAAATGACTAGAATGTAAGTAGAGACAATTGCTAAAACATGCAGAAAAAACTTTCTACCAGAAAAGACTGATAGGAGATTAGAGAAAATGTGATAGAAAATCCTACTCATCAAGCTATTATAGTATCTCTATAGAGATACTCCAGAAACTTATTATTGGCTCAAAGTTTCAACCGAACTCGCCACTATTACACCCTCTATATCATAGGAGCGCAATTTACTGCCCGAAGAAATATTATCGTAGGAAATAAGCGTACCTTTTACATTAACAGTCTCCCCTGTGGTGGTATCAAATTCAGAAGAAACATCTGTAGTATCTAAAGCGTAATTTAAACCATTATCTGTTTTTATACCCAAGGTACATTCCAATGTTTCTGGGCCAGAATAACCGATATGTGGCAAACAGACAGTTTCTCCTTGATAAGCCTCTTCTTTAGACCCAATTTTATCATCAGAAAAGAGAATATACATGGACCCAAAAGTTACAATAAGAATAATACCAATCACCAACACATAGATACCAATACTTTGCCCAAATGTTTCTTCTTTCATTTTTATTTTAATATTAGAAAAACTTCGTGAATTATTTATGAATCCAAACCTTAAAAACTTCATCTTTTCTTAATAATTATTTGGCTTAATTAAGTAGTGAGTTAGATTAAAAATAATCAAAAAATAAAAATGCTTATAACTATAGCTGTCTTATTATTGATACTTTGGATCCTTGGAGTGGTGGGGGCTTACACTATAGGGTGGTTTGTCCATCTTTTACTAGTAGCAGCCATAATTCTATTTCTTATTAGAGTTATCCAAGGTAAAAATCCGATTCAATAATCAAGAAATAAACTCCCACCCAAATTAAAAGTTAAAGATAAAACTTGAGCCTAGTTAGCTCAAGTTTTATCTTTAACTATCTACATCTCTTCTTCTGGTTCTATACCCTCATCTATACCAGATTCATTTAATTCACTAGAAACATCTATAGGACTACCATATTCTTGGTCAGGGAGACTGTTGAGGGCATTGATTACCCTTTTATCAGCACCCTTTTCTTTAGCATATCTTATAAGCTCCTGCTTATCGCACGGATAAGTTACACCCCCTAAATATGATTGAACATCTATTGGATTGGCCATATATTTTTAGGTTAAATTAGATTATAAATCGTCCGTGTCCGCCACCTAAAATCATAGCTAAAAACAATGAGAAGAAAATGAAGAACGATAGTCTAGCCTATTTCACAATATTAAAGTAAAAACTATATTCACTATCTAAAATTTTCTTCTTAGAAGAAGCTTGGGGTTCTACTCTAACCAAAGTAACGTTTTTAAACTCTGGATTAACTTGATTTAATTCAAACACTTCTGTCGTCTCTCCATCTTTACCTATTAAAAGTGTTTTAACTTTCACGGTGCCCGCTTGAATACAAGTTACATCTTCTCCACATCTACTGTCCTCAACAATAGCTTGTGGTACTACTTTTATACCAAAAGCACTAGCACCTTGATCTATCTTAGTAACTATTAAATCCTCAGTATTAATTGCTTCTATAAGCCTATCTACATCTGTTCTAGTAGAAACACTCATCTTTAATCTATTTTTAGTATTTTCCAAAAGGGTTTTATATCCTTCTTTGGAAACAGTTGTTTCTGCCGAAGAAATTGGACCTTCAGAATCTCTAACATACGTAAGTTTATTATTTACCAAATCATAATGACCCTCAAATGTCTCTACGCCATTGAAATCCTCTGGCTTAAACCCAGGAAAAGCTCCTATAAGTAAGCTCGCGTCAAAACCTTCTATCGGCCTACCCATTCCAGGAGTAACCCCTAAAGTATCTAGTCTTTCTTGAAAATAAAGAGCTAATTCTGGATTACCGTTAGAGGCTATTTCATTCATAGACCATTTATGGAATACAAAATACAAGGCCACTAGAGCAGTTAGAGTTAGTAGTATGGCAATAATTTTCTTCATAACTTTATTATCTCTTTTTTGGAACTTTCGCGCCAGCCTTGCGAGCTTCCGATATTCCTATGGCGATAGCTTGCTTACGACTCTTAACCTTTTTATTACTTCTACCTGATTTCAAATCACCCTTTTCATATTCATGCATCACCTTACCAATTTTCTTTTGAGCTTTTGGCCCGTATTTTTTATTTTTAGTTTTTTTATTCATAACTACAAACTATCAAATATAAAATGAAGCTAAAATGAGCAAACAAAAGCGGAGGGGGGACCTCCGCCTGTCAACGACGATTTCTTCTAGTCTTGAGTCCGGCACCTCCGAGCTCTGACCTGTTGATGAGCTCGAGGAGGCTCTCATGAGTATCCTCTACTATCTCCTCTCTCCTTAGTGTTCCCACTCCAAACGACACAGAGATAGGAACTGAGTTTCCTCCTGTATCCCTTATGGGATTCTCGGCCACCGCCCTTTGAATCTTACTAGCCGTGTTTAGTGCCACCTCACTCTCTGCGCCAGAGAGGAGGATAACAAACTCATCTCCCGCGTACCTACAAGCAAGATCCTTGGGACGAATATTGCTTCGTATCTGACTGGCCACACTGGCCAGACCAAGATCGCCGATGGTGTGCCCAAACTTATCATTAATTGACTTGAAGCGATCCAAGTCAATAAAGATAAGGGAGAACACCGGGACATCTTCTCGCGTCCGCGACTGCTTGAGTTCAGCAGTAGCAAGATCAAAGAAGGTTTCCGGGTTCAAAAGAGCAGTACGGAAGTCACGCTCTGGTCTCGGGGTCAGATAGTTCCTAAACCCCTTAGCGTACTCCAAGAGAGTATCCATGTCATGGATATTTTTCTCGAAGAACGCCTTCGCCCCTATGGCGATTCCAGAAGCATGATAGCTTGCCACAGTCTCCCCATCTTTGAGGCGAGACCAGATATACACCACCGCTCGGTGGGACACCTCCCGATTGATGTACTGCGTGATTGCGGTTACTGCAGTCACATGAGAATTGGTGTCCATGAAAATCACCACGAACCTGTGGCCATTATCATGAACGACTTTCAGGACTCCATCCAGGGACAAGGCGCTACGCACCTCATACCCCTTGTCGCCGAATGCCTCGAGGAACTCAATCTTCGAGGCTATATCGTCATCCACCAGGAGGACGATGGGTTTTTCACTTGTCACATCATCACCCCCTTTCCTTTCTAACTAAAATATATAATAAATTTAGTTTTTGTAAAGACTGAATTAAATTTTATTTTGCATTTTCATCTGGCTCATGAATACCAAATGTATTACCTTCAGTATCTAAGAAATATCCTTGCCAAGCCATACCAGCCAAAGCAAACTTGGGCATAGCCACCTTACCACCACACTCTTCAATTTTTCGGGCTATTTCATCAAAGTTTTTTACTAACATAGTACAAACAAAAGCATTAGTCCCCTGCCTTTCGCTAGGAGATTTAGCTGGTCTAGGCAGTAAGCCGCCGTTTATACCCATTTCTTTGCTATCTTTTTCTGCTGTCATAATCATCCAGTAATCTTGGTCTCCCCATTTTTCTATCTTCCAGTCAAAAACATCAGTATAAAACTTAATAGCTCTTTCGGCATCATCTACTTGTATTTCAAAATGTACTACTCTGTTCATATATTTATTTTTATTTAAGCTTCTATTTTTTACTAAGATTTTTTATATCAATCATATCCAAAAAAGACTTCTAAGATTCTAACATAATCGTTTTTAAATATACTACAAACTACTTTTACCTCTACTATTATGAGGTGAGAATATTCTCTTCCACCAAGATTTAGATTTTCTGTGATGTTTAAACCATATATGGTCTAAAGTAAAAGTCTCTGGTTGAACCAATAGGTTAAACGATATACCGTACAAAAGAAGATGAGGCCAGACAAGCTCCCTAAAATATGCGAGTGATAAAGTAATATAGAAAAGACTAATAAGGATAGTTAGACGCATTTCAAACCCAAAGATTATAAACAAACCGATAATTGTCTCCACGATACCAGCTCCAAAAGTCACCAGAAGTGGATCGCTCGGGAAAAGCCAATGAAACTGAGTTAAGTTCCAATCATTAATAACTTCTATTGTCAGTTCTGGATGAAGTAACTTAACGGTAACACCGGCGTATATAAGAGCTACTCCATACAAAACTCGCACAATAAGAGTCTCATATTTCTCAAAAGATTGAAGGTGTCCCAATCTGCCAAAAATATATTTATCTACCGAGAAAACCCGCATTCCAAACAATAAAAGTACAATAAGCTCACCTAGATAATTTGAATAAGTTAAAACATACGAACCAAAAACATGGAAACTATAAGCAAATACTACAATACCCAGAAAAGCAGCTATTTCTGTAAACAAACCTAGAGCAATCATAATACTCACCGCAAATAATATAACCCTGACTATGCTAGCAAAAGGAAAAGCACCAACTTCAAGCTCTGGTCCCAAAAAACTATAACTAAGAGCAGAAAAGAAAAGGGCTAGTGCAATACTAATACGGACAAACTGTGGGCCAAGATGTGCAAAACTTTCGAAAAACCCGTGGACTCTCTGTCCTAAGTTCGTTTGCCTAAACAAAAAGTTAAGAGCTAGTAATACCAAGACAGAAGAAGCAATGACAAGAGAGATGTAAATATTGTGAGAATTTTTAAATGCCTGAAAAGCCAGACTATTGAAGGGACCGTTTAAAACATTCCAAAAAGTATCGTGTGGTAGAACGTATGCTTCGTGTGCTTGAGCAATTTTAAAAGTAAAAAAGAAAACAAAAGATAAAATAAATCCAAATTTCATATAATTATTCTAACACTAAAAAAAGCTTACAATTAAAAACCTATAAACTTATACCCAAAAGACTTAATACTAGTGGAGCAAATGGATCCGCTGTTATACCGTAGGTTATCACCCCACCCAATAACCCTGTGACAGAAAGTGTTATAAGGGCCAATAAAGCTATTACAATAGAAAATGTTTTATTACAAAATATTTTCTCTATAAAATCTAAAGTAGAGTAACCCAAACTCCAATTCTTGATATTTAAGTGATCATTAATCTTCACAAACCTAGCCACCTCTCCAATAAGTAACACTACATAAAGCCAGGTTGATAGAGTGGCAAACGTTGCATGCATTTCTACCAGCTGTCTATTGGGTCTAATTAAATGCTCTGCAGTCTCCCCTGTAGCCAAACCCAAGAAAGCGCCAGTTACTCCTATAAACAAAAGTAATACTTCCAAGTCCCTCCAAGCTACTTTAGGAAACCACTTTTTAAACGGTAGTATCTTAATAACAGAATAGACTAACAGTAGAGCTATCGGGAAATGTACGAATATCGGGTGCAAGTTATATGTCATACATTTATTGTACCAATGGTAATTAAAAACACCTAAAACCCACCAACTTAATGGTGGGTTTTAGGTTGATATTTTACTAACTTCTATTGAACCACCTATCCAATATCTTATTAACCATTTCGTCTACTCTATCTCTAAGAGCCTTTTCTTCATCACTATTTAAGCTCAGTCTCTCTACTATAGCGCTTACTCTTTCATTGGCTCTGTCTGTCAAAAATGCTTTCGCATCAGCTTCAGTTTTACCATGATTCAATAAAACATCTCCTACAGACTGACCACTATCTCGAAGATTCTTTAGTTCTGCCTGAGTAATACCCAGAAAGTCCTGGAGCTCCTTCCTATGTTCTTCCATCATAGCCTTCTTCTCCTCTCTAAAGGCTCTTCTTTCTTCTGGAGTTAAGTCTTTTAAGCTAGATTTAAAATCCGGATGGACATTAGCCAAACCTCTCCCCTGAAGATCAAAGCCTAATCCGGCTCCATCCCTAAAGCCACGCTCACCTAGTCCCATATCTGCGGAAGCGGTAGCTGGACCCATCGCCGTAAAAATCATAACAGCTACAAACGAATAAAGAGCTATTTTTGTAATATCTTTTGTTCTCATTTTTGGTAATTAATTTTATTAACTTTTAACACATTAACTTCCTCACTAAATTACTACAAAAACAAAAGAGATTTATTTCAATCGCTGGGAACTAGAAGCCGAAAGGCCTCGCATTTTACCAGGGCCCATAATAAGCAAACCCTGAGCCTCTACCACCCCATCTTCATTTTCACCTATCACCATTATCCTATCGCCTGATCTTAAATTTCTACCTTTAGGAAAATTAGTTTCTTCTGAAATCTTTATAGTAATATCTTCACCATTAAGACTTGTTAAGACGAGTTCACTATCATTAATATCTTTTATAATCCCCACTTGTGTGTGCTCCAAACTAGGTGTTCCATACTCTCGGTACCAATAGCCAACTAATGGCAATCTACTATTTCTGGCTCTTTCAAATAATCTTTCATGAAATTCAAAACCAGAGATTAAAACACTACCTAATACAGCTAGTAGAACAATTAGTCCAACAGAATAAACCAGTGGATTACGGTAACCAAATGAATATCTCTTTACTAGAGCTTCCAAAGAAACTAAGAAAATTATCACCAGAAGGAGAAGTAGCCAAGGTAGTGTTTTGAGTAATACAGCCAGACCAAGAAAACCAAAACTAGGGGTGGACGATATGCCGTTTTGATTAAAAACAAACAATGTAAAGCTTGAGATAAACAAGAAAACCAAAGCCAAGATGAGTACCAGAACAATTCCCATGATACTTTTTAAAACAAATACCCACTTAGGTTTCATTTCAATTTTATTGGCGCTAATTTTCTTTAAAACTGCGTCCTTGATTGATTTATACTTTTCCATTTTATTTGTTTAAATTTGAATCTTCATAAAACTTCCTAATAATTTGCTTGCCCCTATTTATACGCACCCCGACTGTAGAGATGGGGATTTTAAGTATTTCGCTAATATCCTTATAGCTTAATTCTTCAAAAAAATATAACACGATTGGTTCTCTGTATTTAGCATCTAGTTTATCCAGCCACTGTTCTATGTTTTTCTTTAACTCCACTTCGTCTATCTCATCCTTCTCTGTCTCAGAAAAACTCAGGCTAGGAAAAATAGTATCCATGTCAAAAAAGTACAAGGATTCACTATTCCTCTTCTTGAGTTTGTTTATAAATTCGTTGTGAGCAATACGATAAATCCAAGGCGAAAACTTCATTTTGACATTAAAGCTTTGGATATTGCTGTACGCCTTCAAGAAAACAATTTGAACCAAATCTTCTACATCTTCATCATCAAAAAGAAACTTTTTGGCATAACGTTTCAATTTAACTTCATATCTTTCAACCAAAACACCAAACGACTCCGAGTCGCCTTGTTGGATCTTTATAACCAGATCTTCATCGGTTTCATCCATATTTATAGCCATACAGAGATTCTCTATATTAATACAAAGATAGAGATAATTTATTTCACACTCTGCCTACTTTCTCTTTCCCCATTGCCAGCGTGGCGGATTTTCACCCTTCCACCAACTAAAAGTGATGACTAATATAATCATGATCAGAATCCCCAAAGCTGCTGCCCCAGGAGCATCATCAAGCTCTCCTATATAAAACCCAGCTAGAGCAATGAGGATACCTATAACTAACACTAACCAACCTTGCCACTTAGCAGGTGTCCAGCCCCAGCCATAAAGCTTTCTTTTAAACCAATACCCCTCTGGATTATCTTTTAGATATTCTATATATTCTTTAAACATGTTCATATCCATATTATACACCCAAGACTACATCTCTCCCTCTCTTGTCTCCAAAGCCTCCCAGCCAAAAGGTATTTTACAAGGTGAGGCAAATTCTCTAATCTCATCTGTTACAGGATTTCTAGCGGGAGAGATAACTTGAACACAGATTGAAGCTTCATTATTCACAAAACTATATCTATCTAGATATTTAAGCTCATTATTTTCTAAAACATAATAATCTGCCCCACCAGGCGTAGAACCGAGAGGATAATGTTCTCCAGAATAATACTCTAGGTCTTTTAGTAACAAGTCTGGAATATTTTCTCTTGGATTTACTACAAGTAAACTACTATTTAACTCATAAGAGAGACCGTAAACGCTCAGTATGCCATAGACCACAATATCTCCTGTCTTAGCATCTAATACAGCGCTAGACTGGCAACTAGTACCACAACCCCAAGAAACAACAGTGTAGTGGCCAGCAAAATTAGGACCCTCTTTAGCTCCCTCACTTATCCTAGTGATGAAGGTTTTTGCTTCTGGTCTAGATTCAAAATTAGGTTCGCTAGGAGTTCCTTGGAAAATATCTCCAACTTTATATTGTTCAAAAGTAGGTAATGATTTATCGGTTTGAAAACCTACATTATTAGTCCTAATAAAGTAATAGGCTCCAGATAAAATTATTACCAACAAAAGGATGCTTATTACTAAATTGGTTTTCTTCATAAATTATATAGAAGCTCCATCTAAACCAAAGTTAGAAATATATTGGTCTATAACTTCTGGGTGCTTACCATCTATACATTCACCTACAAATTTATCGGCTTCTTCTCCACTAGAAAATGTCATGTAGGCCAACGCACCCTCACAGACAACCTTGATATCAATTTTGCCATTAAGCTTACTTGGAGTCACAAAAGTAAATGTATCTAACCATCCATCAAACTCCTTATAGGTTTGAGAGGATTCGTCTAGATAAGAAGCAGATACGACCAAAATAAAACCACCATGGGCCACGATTGAAACCTTGGATAAATAAAGACCATCTATTGTGTAAGTAATGGCATTGGCTCCAGACACCACCGATTCTTTTGGTTCATCTACAGCAAGCTTTATATTAGAAGCTTGAGGGTGAGTATCTACCCACACACTTGGACTTTGATTTAAGTTATTTTTATAAACAACCAGACTCCAAGACGGAGACCCTTCACCTCCAACTCTTTCTTGTTCGTCTTGATAATCATTTGTTGGAGTTAGGGTTATAGATTGAACCAATTGTTCATTATTAGTATTAGAAATATCTTGATTTTCTAATACATAACCGTCTTTACCTGTTTTATATTTAAAAGAAAGTCCCACCTCGTCCAAATGATATTCTTCTAAATTATCTTGAGCGATATTTTCACCTTGATTAAAATCACTATTTAAAAACCATACTGCAAACACTACTACTAAGAAAACCACCATGACCCAAAAATAATTTTTATTCATGTATTTATAAATTATAGATAGCCATTTTAACAAATAGCCATAAATATCTGCAAATAAATAGAGAGCCCGCCGACGATATCGTCGGCGGGCAAATCCCGCTCCATCATTCAGTCATTCTCCAGTCTTAACATGTACCGCCTATACATGGCGTCGTCTGCCATCTGACGCCTGACACGACAAGTCGCGAAGGTCCAATACGAGAAGCGGTCCGAGAACCCCATAAAGAACCTGGCCCGATCCTCTTTCGAGCTCAACTCGGAAGCTCTACGAAAGAATCCTCGACCCAGCCTATCAAAGTAGACCGGGTCGTGCCTCCGTCTCATCTGATCTCGGAAGAAACCGTTGATGAGTAGAATCTGTGCCCCAGCTATCTCCAGAATCTCCGAGTCAGACGAAGAGAAGTACTCTAACTCGGTACCAGACCCCAAAACCACGAAGGTCTCAAAGATCTGGGTGATATTCATAGGCGTCGGGTACCCAGAACCCGTGACTGTAGAGACTTGAGCATAGTTGGCAAGCACGCTTGCCACATATAGCCCATGCTCAGCTAGGCTGTCACTACTGATGAACCCCATCTCTCGGAAGGGTTCATAGAAAAACTCCAGAGCTTCATCGTGACTCACACTGAGCTTATCCATGTCACCCTCCCCTAAAAATACAATAGCAATTAAACACGAAACCCGCCAACGAACTCTTGGTTCGTGGCGGGTAGACTCACGCAGTGCGTAAGATGAAGATCAGGGTACCCAGACGGCAATGACCAGGACAAAGGTCTGGCCATAGTAGTTACCAGCACGTACCTCCCATCCCTTGCGTGATAACGGGGTAGGTGGGTCTGGTGGATGGTACTTAGCCCCATCCTCAGCGAGGCCCATGAGGTACTCTGCAACCTCTTTGTGCCCCCTCAGCTCTTCAGGATGGCTCTCAACCACCCGAATATCACTGATCTCCTCTGGTGCGAAAATTTGGGAGCTCGATGCCGAATGTGACACTCTGGCAAAGTGTCCAATCTGCACCGAAACACCCAGCGCCACAGTAAGCAGATTCGCAAGCTCATCAGTATCGGCCGACAAACCAACCAACCTACACACTGGCGCCCAATCTGCCGGTATCGGCATACTCTGAACCCCTCCTCGGTCCACCACCAACCTATAATATTAAACCAACCTTGTCTACATATTATCTTTATAACACTAAAACTTTAACATTAAATAAAACTATGCAATAAAACTAATAAATCTTTACCTAGGAAGATATAGATAGCGCAAGTAATTCCCTCTCCGATTATAATACCCAATAAAAACTTTTTGACGTTAACCTCCAAAGACCCACAAACATAACACATAACATCAGTAGGGACGAATGGCAACATACTCCAAGAAATAACTATTGGCAATTCATTCTTTTCTACTACACTCTTTAACTTAGCAATCTGGGTAGGATATTTCTCTTCAAAATATTCACCAAGGTGAATAAATTCAGAAAAGTAATAGACGGTGAAGGAAGATGCGACAATACCCACCATGGTAAGCAAGTAAAGTGGCATAAGTGGTAAAAACAGCAAACCTAAGACTATAAGATAAGTTACTGGTATAAGAGTAAATCCTCTCAAGCTACCCAACAAGGTATATATAAAATAACGAGTATACAAAGGTATCTCAGCAATAAGAGAAATCTCAGCTTCTATAAAACTCCTCTGAAAAAAATACAGATAAAATGCCGATAGAATAGCGATAACCCAAACGGCTCTAACAATATGATTTATTTTATGGTGAGTTTTCAAAATTAATTATTAGTTTTAGCAATTATCTTACATCACTAATAGTATCTGATATTTTAACATCAAAACACGAGCCTTATTGCTCGTGTTTTGATTTAACCTACCAAAATACTTTAATAAACTACTTCAAAAGCTCCAGATGATCCACAATAGCTCCACGCTCAGTCATCTGACCGTGAACCATGGCCTTAGTTGTCTCTGTAAAGCTGTCTGGAGCACACACAGTCTTCTTGCCATCAGTAGCCATACACTGACTCTTTGCATTGAAGATTAGGGGCACAACGTTACCAAGTTTGCCATTGTCTTCAAAGATTAAGTGCCAGTTCTTAGAATCATAAGGTTTAGGAATTGAACCTTTCAACAAATAACCTTCTTTCTCGAAAGTAAACTCTCTATCTGGCGCAAACTCTCCAAGAGAACATTCAATGTTGTCTATATACCAACCATCCTTTAGTTTCTTAAGTGTTACTAGTGCTTGGTCAGTCACACTCTTATCTCGTGAAGTTACGAGAACCTGAGCCTCTGCTTCATGCTCATAAACATTTCTTGTAGCAATACTTTCTGGTACCACTGCCTGACACAAAACTGGGTCAACTGCATTATCTCCACTCTTCACCGCTTCCTCTAAACGAGTTCTCAATTCTTTACTCAAAATCGGTGAGCTTGCTAGAGTCGCCTTATCTGGAGTAGCAGTTTCTGGTTCTTTTACTGCCTTAAGCCAATTCTCGTAGAAGTCTATAACAGTATCAGCAACATCTAACTTGGATACTTGTTGCTTATTTGATTTTGTTAATAAAGACCAAGAAACTACTAATACTGCGATAACTACAATCGCCCCAATGATTTTTGTTTTGTTCATATATTTTATGTTTATAAGGATACCACAACCTAGACCATATACGTAAAGATACTAAATATAATAGACCTTTAAATATTCTCTATGTCTAGAGTACCTACCTAGATTCGCCTGGAAAATCTTGTGCCACTTCACCAAACTGCATACTAGCTGGGTCAAGCTTGAGCCAGACACTTTTACCAACTGATGGAGGGGTAGTAAACGGCTCACCTGGGGCCCTCGTAGCATAATTAACCACAATGACATTTTGCCTGTTTGTTCCCATAGCTGTCTTACCCTCATCTATTTCAGTTGTTTGTGGAGCAATACGGTCACCCAAAAGATAGCCAAGAGAACCAACATAACCATCTACAGTATTTAGAGCGGCAACAACATAATAGAAAACGCCACTACCACCAGTCTCTTGGGTTAATAGGAAGACCACGTCTTCCCTACCATCATCATTTAAATCATGTCTAACTTCGTTACCAAAATAACGGGTAGTTACTTTTGAAGCAGAACCAGGAGCTAATTCTGTCTCTGAAACACCATTCTCAAGTCTTATCCTCTGCCCATCTATAACGTACTCGGCATTCTTATAATCAGTGGCTGTATAAACTTGTTCCTCCTGATATATATAGTTATTAAATTTATAAAAGACTCCCACCAATAAAATTATTAATAATAAAACCAAAAACCCAATAGCCCTACCCACAAAAAAGTTTCTTATATTCATACCAACACTATAGCAAAATTAACCCTATTAACTACTAATTCTGAAACCTAGATAAATTCCGAGAAAACCACCTAGAGCAGTTAATAATACAGAAGTAAACGAAAATAAACTTCCTCCCCAAAGTAGAGGTAAATAACCGCCGATAATAGAACCACAAACCATCCCCACCCATACCATAGATTTTGAATTCATATGTTAATTATAATTCTAACCGTCTTAAAGTCATTGCGTTTATAACCACAATAACTGTAGAAAGACTCATAATTAAAGCTCCAATTTCAGGCCGTAAAAAGAACCCCCACATAGCGAATACACCAGCTGCTGCCGGAATAGCCACAATGTTATACCCAAGCGCCCAAACGAGATTTTGAATCATCTTTGTATACACTTTTTTTGAAAGTCTTATTAGGCGCAAAATATCCTCCGGATTATTATTAGTGAGTACAACATCTCCAGATTCAACGGCAATATCTGTACCTGCTCCAATTGCGACCCCGACATCTGCTTGTGTGAGTGCGGGGGCATCATTCACCCCATCACCAACCATAAGTACAATATTTCCCTCTTTCTGAAGTTTCTTAATATGCGTATATTTATCTTTTGGCAAAACATTTGCAAAATAAGTATCAATTCCAAGCTCTTCCGAAACTGATTTAGCAACTTGTTCACTGTCTCCTGTAAGCATAGCGACTTTTAACCCCATATCATGAAGTTTCTGGACTGCTACTTTTGAAGATTTTTTAACTGCGTCAGCGAGAACAATATACCCAAGCACTTTTTCTTTGGTTGCAATAAATACAATAGTTCCAACAATATTTCTAGGTGTTTCAAATTTTAGATTAAGGCTTTTTAATAAATACTCATTACCTACAATGTACTCCTCGCCATCAATTTCTGCCTTTATTCCTTGTCCTGCTATATTTTGAAAGTTATCTATTTTAGATAAACTAATATTTTGCTCATGAGCATATTTTAATATTGATTGCCCAATAATATGTGAAGAATGTTGTTCCAAAGATCCAGCAATAGAGAGTATGTTATTTTTATCTTCTAGAGAAACAATTTCTGTTACACCAAACTCTCCATTGGTGAGAGTGCCGGTCTTATCAAACACTACGTAATCGGTTTTTCTTATTATTTCAATTTTAGATAGATCTTTGATAAAAAAACCATTCCTTACCGCAAGTGAGGTGGTGATGGTAGTGACTGTCGGGATAGCAAGACCGAGGGCATGTGGACAAGCAATAACAAGCACCGTTATCGCAAGAGTAATAGAGAATACGAATGATTCACCAATTAAAAGTGTCCAGACAAGAAGTGTGCCGAGTGCCGTAACACCCGCTACAAATGTGAGGACGGCGGAGGCTTTGTCTGCGATTCTCTGTGACCGCGGTTTAGTCTGTCCGGCTTGTGCTATAAGTTTCTGTATTTGTCCGACAGTTGAATACTCGCCGACACGAGAGAGCTCTACAGTAAGCGAACCATCAAGACAGATTGCCCCAGCAATTACTTTCATGCCTTGTTTTTTATTAATTGGCTTAGATTCGCCAGATATAAGTGACTCATCAACATTGGCAAACCCCTTTATAATAGTGCCATCGGCGGGGATTTTTTCTCCTGGTTTAACTATCACAATATCGCCTTCTTGAAGTTCATTTATATCAACATCAATTTCCAAATTGTTTTCAAGTCTATGAGCTTTTTTAGGAAGTAATTTTGCTACTTCAGAAAGAGCGTCTCCAGCAGCTCCACTTGATTTCGCTTCCAAATAGTGGCCAAACAAAAGCACCCATATTAAAGTAGAAATTTCCAAATAAAACTCAACATCTAATGTATGAACAAAAGTAGAAGCAACTGAAAACAAATAACCACTTCCAACTGCCAGACTAACAAGAGTCATCATGCCATATTTGCGTGATTTTATTTCGTGCCATGCATGCTGAAAGAACACAAGCGAGAAACTGAAGATAATTGTTGCAATACCAAATCCAACCCATTTACTAAATGGTAGTCTGCCAATACCCAAAAACTCAACTGCCATCTCATTTGTGAAAATGAGGGGAATAAGTAAAAATGTAACAATCCAAAATCGTCTAAGATATTCCACTGCAGATCCATGATTCATACCATGTGCATAATCATGTTTGTGGGCATGTGGTTCGTGAATATGAGCCATATTTTTATGTTCTATATTGCAACAATTCATAATTTATTTGTTTAAGCTTACAAAATGATCATACATCCAATAGTAGTGATTGAATTACTCTTTATCGCAACAATTATGAAGTTTCTTAAAAATTTCCTTAATACTAGTTACCCCAAACTCGTTTAGAATTTTACGACGACGCTCACACATCTTACAATGTGGAATATGAAGCATCTTTGTAAATCTTGATATCGTATCGCCAAGTTTAAATTGCTTAATCATAATAACACTTGAAGCAATACCGACACGAGTACAAGAAGCGACATGGTTATCACTATGCTCTGAAATGGTATTTTATTACCACGAACCTTTGTAAGGTTCTTTGATATCCAAGGCGATACAAACATAGTTAACACCCCTATAGTAACCCCGAGGATATAAAGGTTAATAGTGTACGTTGTGCCGTATTCGCCAATAAACGGGACATAAAGTGGCCCGTAGTGCTGTATGAATGGCATTATTGGTATGACCGTTCCTAGAAATATGACGATAGTGAGAATGGTTCTTTGATATGGAATGTAATACTTCTTAATAGTTCCTGAAATCCATAATCCCAAAGCAAGAGAAAAAGCACCAATAAACACACCGACAACAATTGAGGAAATTCCTAGAGAAGCTGCCAGGATTGCAAGTGCTCCCGCCCCCACTGTACAGAGAGGACAGTGGGCCAATACCACCTTAGGTATGAGAGTAACAATTGGAATAGTGATAAGATATTTTTTCATTACTAGATGATCATAAAGATATCTCCTCTAATACCTTCGTTAGTAATTTCATAAATCACAAAATCTTCCGTCTTAGGACCCGGCATTCCTGGAGACCCAGAAGGCATTCCAGCCATTCCGATTCCTTTGATATTGGGTTTTAGAGTAAGTAGTCTCAAAATCGCCTCATTTGGGATATGCCCCTCAACCACATATCCTCCGACTTCCGTAGTATGACAACTCTCAAGTTCAAGAGGAACACCCAACTTCTGCTTTATGACAGAAAGGTTTTGGACATTCTTAATCTCTACCTCATAACCTTCTTTTTTCATATAGGAGACATATACACCACAACAACCACAAGTTGGAGTTTTATATATAGTCGCAACAGTCTCACCACCACTTAAAACATTTTTATTATTAAGATTTTCATTTTTTCCCAAAACCGAGAAACTGATAAACCCCACAAGTAACAACATACCTACAGTAATTAATGCTTTGTTCATTTTACTTATTATCTTTTCTAATCCACTTAATAAGTGTGATTATTCCTAGAGCCAAAAGAGTCCATAAAAGAGCCATTGTTATCCAACCTGAATACCTCCAACCGCTCATCATTCCTGAATTCTCCCCATATCCGCCCATCATTCCAAACATAGAACCATAAAACCCATCTACTTGATGATGCTTACTCATAAACGTATACATTTCCTGCGCTTCTTGATCCGTAAGCTCTTCACTATTCATCATTTTAATCATTACATCCTGCACCTCCTCAAACTCTTCAACACTTACATTATTACCTTGCCCCACTACACTACCGGTCATGTGAGCGTTAGTAATAAATGTCATAGACACAAATAAACCCATTATAAAAATTACGAAGTATATATTTTTCATGTTATTTCTTTTTTGATTTCTTAAACACACTTATAATCTCACCGATAGCCTTTTTCTCCTGCCCTTGTTTCACCTGGTGGATAACATGCTCGGACAAGTGATTTTCTAACACTAAATCTTCAACAGCCGAAAGAGCACTTCGTACTGCAGATGACTGGGTGATGATATCAATACAATACTTCTCTTCATCAACCATTTTTTGAAGTCCTCGCACCTGACCTTCAACTCGTCTAAGGCGATTTTGTACCTGTTTTTTTGTTATAATTTTCATACATTAATATTATACCCCCTAGGGGTATACTACTGCAAGTGGTAATGCGGGGGTAAAGTGATAAAACTAATCTAAATCAAGAAAAGTGATAGTGCAAAAAGCACGACAAAGCAGGCAAATATTCCCACTGTTTTGGCGAAGAAAGCTAGAGCCTCTGATTTCTTATTTTCTGTAAGTAGTAGTAAAGGTTCATACAAGAACAAGAAACCCATAACAGCAGCAGATAGTACAAATAAACTCAACATAACCATAGGTATAAGGATGCTTTCACCACCTCCATGTAAAGCGGAAGTTACAGCATTTATCACACCCACTATAATTACAATATAAAGCGATGCACCCAAAGCGCTTAAAAATGGTTTTTTCATAGTCTTTATTATAGCAAATTAATAAACAGCTTTATTTCTTCTCAAACCTAGACCCATCTCTATTGTAGGCTTTGTCTACAACCTTTTTAAAAGCTTCGTCTAGATTAATATCATGAGCGTTAGCCATACAAACTATGGTCCACACAACATCAGCTAGTTCCTCACCCAATTCTTGGCTAACTTCAGAAGATTTCTTTTTCTTTGGTCCATATAAATGGTTAATCAGTCTCGCAACCTCCCCTACTTCTTCTGTCATGCGTGCCAGTATCTCGTGTGGCTTCCAATAGCCATCTACATACTGACTAACCCAACCATCCACATCTTTTTGATAGTCACTTAAACTCATAAATATATTATATCAAAGATATTTAATAAACTATTCAAACTCACAACCATCGTGAGGAATCTCCTTCAAATACTCGTTACAAAAAGCCTCTCTTTCTTTATCTTTTAGTAAATCTGGGGCAAATAGTTTGATTTGATATGGATAAAGCGTAAATACATTTTTATTAGGACGAAACTCTACCCCAACACCAAGCCCCCGAGTTTCTTCTAACCCTGTTTGATCAAAAACAAAATTGCCTAGGGAATAAAATACGGCTTTACCATTGTATATTTCCACAGGCTCTACTACATGTGGGTGATGTCCGAATATCACATCTGCTCCATTGTCTATGAGATTGTAAGCTATGTTTCTCTGAGCTTCACTGGCTGTAAGTAGATACTCTGTCCCCCAGTGAATATTCACCACTACATAATCATTTTCGGATTTAAGTTTCTTAATCAAAGGATAAAATTCCTTGACCCTAGCTGGCTCTAGAGTTTCATCTATACCAATAAACGCCAGCTTTTTACCGTCAATTTCTTTTACTACAAAAATATTTAAAATATCTCTGTCACCGATATAAGCAATTCCCGCTTCATCTAGATACTTTTTGGTACTTATAAAGCCTGCACTCAAACAATCATAGCTATGATTATTAGCAATGTTTACCATATTTATCCCAACGCTTTTGAGACGAGACGGGGTATCAGAGGCAAATTGGAAGCTATAAATCTTTTGCTGGCAAAGTGCTCTATCCATTTCAACAATAGGTCCTTCTAGATTGGCGATAACAACATCATATTTATTTATAGTCTCTAAATCCTTTTTTAAATATTCAAAAGGATCTCTCTTGCGGTTTTCAATAATATTTCTAACACCTCTATCAAACATCACGTCTCCAAAGTTGAGCACTTTTGGATACTTTTTATTTACTACCGTAGCAATAAATGTAGGAGCCTCAACCTGCACAAAAATAAGGAATAGAGCAAAAATCAAAACTAGAAACAATAACAGGTTCTTTTTAATAAACTTCATTTCTATATTTTAGCTTAAATTCAAATATTTTAGGTTAGGTAGATTAATCAAGAAAGGGCGACCACGTAGGCCGCCCTCATGCACCCCCAAAAAATCTAGTTGCTCTACTGCCTATTCTAAGGCAGGCTCCCCCGCTCTTTCCCTGACCCTCCAGAAAATGCGAGAGAAGGATCCCAGCACCAACCCGACGCCGAAGCACCCGTAGACGATGATGAGGCTTTGGCGAAAGGTGAAGATGTTCGGACACGGTGTGACAACCGTCCCGCGAGGACCACAGTCTCCCGCAGTGAGAGAGACCATGAACGCGCCCACAGTGAGAGCCGCCCCCACCGTCAAGATGGAGTCGAGCCTCTCACCGCGAGGATACCTGTCTCGAGCCATGATGAGCCCGAGCATAACCGCGCCGATGAGCATCCAGCCTAGGCTGGAATAGCTCACTAGCACACCAGAACTTCCTCCCCAGCCGATTATCAAGAGTGCGCCGAAGACGACGAACCCCAAGATGCATCCCGCCGCCACTGCTTCCAGACGACCGATCAACCGAACCATGTGTACGACCTCCGTTTGTTATAAGAGCACATATTTAAAATTTAAGCAAATTTAACCCTACTCAATCTCTACCAAAACTTCGTGACGACTCATCCAAGGTGGTGTCCATGGTGCGTTATATCCAGCATATTGAGGCTCTCCGACCACCGCCACATTATCTTTCTTTAAAGCATCTATAAGTTCTTGTTTCTTCGATTGAACTCTAGAATCTGTACGGAACCAAGAAAACCTAATAACTGCCATTTTCTTTTCTGGAATAGTGACAATCTTCACCCGAGAATCTGTGGGAGTTGGAAGTGTCTCAAGTGTATAGGCCTTTGGCATACTAAAAGCAATGACATGTGACTCACCTTCTATGCTAGCTGTAACAGGAGCTGTCATGGCGATAGATTCAAACTCAGGACTCTTCTCTACTACTGGAGCAGTCATAGCGATGCTTTCCTTTTTGGTATTACCTCCAAAGATATACCCAACCACAATACGGAAACCTTGATTGAGAGCTTCTTTATAGGGACCAGTGACAGTAGTTTGCGCCACAATATGGGTCGGATACAGACGAACCTCATATTCCTTTTTTGATTCCAATACAGAGTAATCGGTATTTTCAACACGAGACGAGAAGTATCCCCACATAGACCACAAGATACAGACCCCCACCACCACATAAAGTATATTCATATATTTATTCATTCTGTTAATGATAGCATTAAAAAAATTTAAATAAGTTTTAATTTAAAACTTCTTGTACGATACCTTGAACACTATCTCCTTCATCTGGGGTTATAGGAATGTGATCTTTATTTGAACTTCTTGGTAGAAGAAGACGAACTCCATCTATGCGAGGACCATATTCTTTTATCGTTACATTGTCACCCAGAAGAGCAACCACCCTATTACCAGTATCGGCCTTTAATTGCTGTCGACAAAGTACCAGGTCTCCATCATTTATCCCGGCAAGATTCATCGAGTCTCCAATCGCGCGAATAATAAAATAATTATATCCTGGTTTAATTTTACTTTTTTCAACTTCAATATATTCATCAATGTTTTCTTCACTAAGAAGTGGATTGCCACATGGAGCAGAACCAACTAATGGAATTTTAATCATTTCTATAATGTATGAAGAAATATTTTTTTCAGTAGTTTGTTTATCTGAAATATGAGGGAGTGATTCAAATGCCGCTTTATTAGTGATGGCTGCGACACCAGAACGAAGTAATGGTCCAGTTAAAGTATAGAGTGCCTTTTTTCCAGAGATAACAGCTATTAAGTTAACATACGTGAGCATGTTATTTCTTCCCCCAACATTTTTTTTCTCTAAGTCATACCCCAGAAAATCATATTTTACATCTTCATTTAACGCTATTGCATCTAAATAGTGCAGAAAAACTTCAGCAGGAACTCCGTAAATTATAGGAACTGTTTCTGAAATTTTATTAACTACTTCTTTATTTGGATAATATCTATAAATCTCCTCTGAACCTTCCGAATTAACTTTTTTATGATCCAAAAGAAACGCAGACCTAAAAAGTAAACAACCCAATAATTCGAGTGCGTAGGTATGCGTCTTTCCCACCTTTTCTAAATCCTTAACAATATCTTGAAATGTCGCAGATTTTTGCACCTCAACATTATTGAAAAATATCGCTGGTCTCATGTCATTCGGATTAGTCTTGCCGGTATATTTAGTTCCCGCTTCTTTCCCGGGTTTACCAAGTGCTACACGGTACTTATCATTTTCCCAAATTGTATAATAGTTTTTATTTTCATCTGTACCCGAAGCCCAAGATTTAGCTTCAATAATTCTGGCCTTTCTCTTAAAGAAAACTCTTCTCTGGCTTATTGCTGTAGTATCTACGTATAAAATGTTATCGAAATTAGCCATATTATAAGGTGTTACCGTCAATATTAGACAATTATATTAACGATAGATCAATATTGATCGAAAGTCCACGGCATGTTAAAATTTACCAATCATGAGAAAGGGAGTAAAGAAAATAAAGGTCGCCGAACTATTTGCTGGAGTCGGTGGTTTTAGACTTGGTCTTGAAGGTTATGTAAATAATATAAAACCACATAACAAAAAATTTGAAACAGTTTGGTTTAATCAATGGGAACCCTCAACAAAAAAACAGCATGCTCACGAAACATATGTAAAAAATTTTGGATATATTGATGAAAATACAAATACAGACATAGCCAAGGTAATTGATAAAGTTCCAGACCATGATTTGCTTGTAGGAGGCTTCCCTTGTCAGGACTATTCCGTTGCTCGCAACCTTTCATCTGCAAAAGGACTTGAAGGTAAAAAGGGTGTTTTATGGTGGTCTATATACAACATACTTAAAAACAAAGGTCCCAAAGCTCCAAACTACTTAATGTTAGAAAATGTTGACCGTCTTTTGAAATCTCCAGCTCTCCAAAGAGGTCGCGACTTTGCAATCATTCTTTCAACACTAAATGAGCTTGGATATGCAGTCGAATGGAGAGTTATTAATGCGGCGGAATATGGATTTCCACAACGACGACGACGAATCTTTATTGTTGGGTACAAAAAAAGTTCTCCTATTTATAAAAAATTCAGCAAGAAAGCCTCTATAGAAAAATGGCTCACAAAAGACGGTCTAATACCGAGCGTATTTCCAATCGAATCCAATCCTTTAATAATTGAAGGAACTATCGACAAAGACCCAGTAAAAATTACTAATAATGAGATTAACTTCAACCCAGATAAGTCACCATTCTTTGATGCTGGTATTTCTTTTGATTACAAATTTTATACAGCAAAAGTAATACCTAAGCACACGGGAAAAAGAACAACACTTGGAGATATCTTGCTCGACGATAAAGATGTGCCTGATGAGTTTTATTTATCAAAAGAAGACTTAAAGCGTTGGAAATATTTAAAGGGTGCAAAAAACGAACCTCGAAAGGCAGCCAATGGTTTTGAATTCACTTACACAGAAGGTGGCATGATTTTCCCTGACCCTTTAGATAAACCATCTCGAACAATCATCACTGGTGAGGGCGGGAAAACACCATCTCGCTTCAAACATGTAGTCAAAACGAAGAAGGGACTACGTCGATTAACACCAATAGAACTTGAAAGGCTTTGCATGTTCCCAGATAATCACACTATGGGACAAGCAGACTCTCGCAGAGCATTCTTTATGGGTAACGCTCTAGTTGTTGGAGTTATAGATAGACTTGGAAAGTCTTTATCTGAGTCTCACTTTAAGGACAGCCTTAAGTAAAATACTCTATTAAGTCAGTAATGAGGTTATCACTTTTGTAATATCCAATTGGATTAGATTCTTTTGTCTTTGGATTGAAATACAAAACATTGCTCTTTTTAGCAAATACTTGTGACTCAAATTTTTTCCATTTATCTAATGTGTCTTTTACTTTTTGTGGAATATCTTTCTTTGTCCACGCAGCACCAGCAAATGAATGAGTTGCGATAATTGTCACTGCCAAATCACCGTATCTAAGAGCAAATCCACACTTAGCAGTAAACCATTTATTAGCAGGCTTTCTTGCTTGCACTTTTAATTTCTGTACTTCTCTGTAGACAAGGTAAGAAAGTGCATATTTTTTATAATTCGTCTTTTGAGAAAGAATCTTAAATATCTCATTTGAGAAAAGATTAGGTTCAGAAAGATTTTTTGGATTCTTAATTTTCTTAGGGAAACCAGAGGCGTAAGCTGCTCTTATAAAATCATTTCTATTTACCACATCTTCTTTCTTAACGTACGAATTTGCTAGACTGTTGAAAAATTCTCCTTTCTTCCGTTCATACAACAAGTTAAATTCGTCATATAAATATTTTTGTAAATCAACTTGAAAGACATGATTTGAAAGTAAATCTCCCTTCTTAATCTCCGATTGATTATTAGTTGCTTGAGACACTGGGCCAGTAATTTTATTATATTTTTCTGTGTCGCCCTGTACAATCACCCTTAGCAATACTTCTTTTCCTTTAAATGGATTCTTGGACAATTCCTTTCTTAAAAATCTTTCGTATATGTGTGCAAGTGCGAACGAAGTTTGTCCACCGTTTATAATTTGAGGATCTTTAACAGTAATCTCACCTGTCTTCTTCTTTCCAGTATGTTCTGTATAAGAAGATTCTGTCGACAACATCGTTATCCCGTTATTTAGCAGAACAAAATCATTTGTGTCTTTATTCAAAATAGAATCCTCAATCTTTTTATTAACTCCCTTTGATTGCATGCCTAGGTAAGTTCTTGGATTATATTTTAATATCGAATTTTTATACCTAATTAATGCCTTTGCAATTTCCTCAGTTGGAACAAAAAGCATAAAAATTGTGCAAGTACCGTATTCCGTTTTAACTTCGTAATTAATTGGTTTTTTATCAACACTTGAAAGTGGTATCTGGAAAGTTAACTTGTTCTCAGTAAAAAAATCATCCCTCACATAAGGAAACAATAGGTCGTCGTAGACTCTTTCGTAGTTAAACACATGAATCTCCCATTTTTTGGGGAAGTAAGTTGTCAAAATATATTTCTTTTGTAACTCATTGAGATTAGCAGCGATAACAGTTACAAATTTAAACTCTGATTTATTTTTAAGACCTCTAAGCGCTTTTTGAAAATTTAAAATTTTCTTATCATAAGAATTACCTGCAACATCTTTTGTTTCACCTGTAGTTATTCTTTCCAAGTCCATCTTCCATAAGTCCTTGTTGTCTATTTCCTTTTTTGCATAGCCGCCAGAACTGGCTCTGAATTTACACTGAATCAGATAAATTATTTTGTCTTCGGTATTTATGAAATAGGCATCTATGCCTCCGTCATATGTTCCTTCCGTAATTAATTCTTCTCTAGCTTTGAAGTCCAAAATACCAAAACGACTCTTGAGAAAGAAATGTATGAGTGCTCGTGACCGAGCATTTTCAAGAGTTGTTTTACCTCTTTCAGGCAGGAAAAAATCTAAATCCGATTCAGCCTTATTTCTTATTTCGTCCAGTATACTAACCAGAACATCATACTTAATCATAAATGAATAATAGCACTAAAAAGCACCTATGAAGTGCTTTTTAGTCTGGATTAGCCTACGACGTCTTCTGTGACTGTATAGTGACTTTTAGATGCAGTTCGGATTCTAAACCTATCTCAAGTTTACTGAGGAACTAGGATATCTCACTCTCCAGAGCCCCAACCCACCTAAAACTAGCAAGTCTCCTCAAAACGATAATTTTAAAGTGTGAACCAGATACTCAAGAATCCAAGAAATGTTTACCTTGAGCCAAATATTGCTTCACTCTTTCTATTTGCTCCCATTTTTCCTTATTGCTCCAATAGCCAAACTTAAGATAAGCGTTGAGAACAACAGCGGCCTGGATAACTTTATCACTCACAGGCTTAGCAATACTAAAATAGCCTTCTTTGAACTTCTCCTCCCCTGATGATCCTCCAGAAGCCATTAGCATTAGAGTCCGGGCCATATCGAGAACTCCCATGTTTAATATGGGATTGGGGGAAGGATCGATAATAGTAATAGGTTTTGTGGCCATAATATTGCCACTACCAAAATCTAAATGGCAATAAGAAGTCACGGGGAACTCTTCTGAGTATGAAATAAGAATCTGTATAGCCTTCTCAATAGAGCCGTGTTCCTCGTTCAAAATATTTTTAGCTTTAACTATCTCAATCTTCTCTTTGATCCGCTCGCTCTCTACCCATTCTTTGAAAGATGAATTTTGCGGCCTCCCTTTGACAATCAGTCCATAGCCCTCTGCCTTTGGACTATGCATGAGAGCAAGTGTTTTTCCCAATTCAATATACATTTCGTCATTCAACCTAAACTCCTTTGGCGTCTTAATTAATAAAGGTGCGTCAATAAAGCTCATGAGTATATAGGGATAGCCTGCAATCACCCCTTCGGCAAAGACATGTGGCACCACTACCCCAACTTCCTCCCACTTCTTAAGAAATAGAGCTTCTCCTTCAGCAGTTGGGTGTAGAGGGATCTTGAGCACATATTTATCACTATCAGTTTCTACAAAACAAACCAGCGAAGACACTCCCTCCTGAGAGAACTCTATAGTCACATCCTTCCCTTTGAATAACTCGTGCTCTGCTAGGAAGCTCTCCAAATTAGAAGCTAGAGTTAACCGTCTCTGATTAAACTCTTTATCTATCTCGTGCTCCAGGAGCTTGGGCTTATTTTTAAAAGTAATCAATTTAGTAATTTGATGATATCACAGGTCGAGAACTTAGTACGAGTGACCGTCTCAAGTTAGAACTGTGAAGAACCAAGCCTTATTTGACGGAATCAACTACTTAAAACGACGGGGCTTGGGTGCTTCTATTTTGGTAAGATGACTTGAAATGTTGGGCAGAATACCGTAAGAGGATTATTTGCATTCCCAGAGTTAGCTAGGGCGTGCCTTACTTGAGTGGCAATTTCAGATCGATAAGTTTCAAGTTTTGGAACTAGACTATAGATATCAGTGGTATCAATTTCGATAGTTCTAACCTGATCAACATCAAAAGGTAAGAGGTCACTTTTCCTACTGATCTGAACAATGGGCAACTTACTTGCATGCCTAATTGCTAGTTCATAGAAAACATTCGGATTATGAAATGACAAATCAACAATCACCAGTCTAGCCTTAAGTAAATGGTCTAAAATCTGTGATGTAATCATCCCCGACTCACCAATTTTATCTGCCCTCACAACACTTAACTCGAAACCCTTTAAAGCCGGTTCAACAATTGAATTTAGAAACAAATCAGAGTGCTTTCTTACCTCACTTCCCTCCTCCCCAATAGGAGCAACATAGAAACAGGTTACATTTAGGTCGGTTACAACACTCTCATTAGTGGTTTCAGATGAATGAGATGTTTTTACTTCTATCTGGTCTCCATTAATGGTTTTCTCTCCCTTCATCTCATCCAGAACTTGTTCCATAGAAATGATCATTTCACTACCAGCAATTGTCTGGAGAAGACCTAAATATTTAGCGTTTACAATGAATAAATCAATACATTCTGTTAAATTATCGATTTTTGAATCAACAGATTGCAAAAAATCTTTCATTACCTCATGGGACGGAATTTTCTTTCCTTTGTACTCTTCATAAAGCGACTTGAAAGGAGCCACATGCTCAATTGCCAATTTAAACTTAGCTTGAAACCTAGACTTCTCTGTTGAAGATGGATTAGAAGCAACCTTACCGTCTTGAGTTAACTCTAAATGCTCAGCAGAGTAACTTCCTATAGTTATCCCATATTTACCTGAATTTGTTATCAAACCCTGAACACTACTACTTGTTGGTGACTTGTCCATTTCTTTAAGAAGGGTCAGTCTTCTAACTTTTTCTCCTGCGGCAAATTTTTGTATTTGTTCGGCAAGCACAAAAGCATCTTCAAAAGAAGTTAGTGGGTAGGGTCTAAATGCTCTTTTTCCCTTGCTTGGTTTCTTCAACTTAGCCTTAGGTTTCTTATCATCTTTTTTAGACATCTCTGCAACAGGCTCTCCTTCTCCTACGATCATTGGCTTATTTAAAGTATCCTCCATTTGCTATTTGATTATTGGACACAATAATAACTCTTATCATTAGGCAACACAAGAAAAATGAATGACCATAAAAAGAATAGAATTTTTTCGTGTTTTTGCGTCCTAAACAAACGCTCTATGCAGTCTTAAAATATCGTTGTTTTAACGCGTCTCGAGCACAAATATTAAGTGTGGATTTGGAAAACGAAAATCGTGTAGTGCAAGACAAAAACCGCCTCTTCTTTAGTTGGGGCTCTCCCAGTACCACTTGTATGGTGTCCTCGAATTGGAGTGAACTGCTGTGCCATCTCAGTAAGCATACTCCTGGGATTCAAAAGAGTGTCGCCTTGAAAAGACAGCTTTGTGGGATTTGCAGCAAAGTCATTCAAAAACTTACCCAGTGTTGGTTTTGGGTCTTTTGGAAAATAGCTGACTTTGAATACTCCCTCCAATGCATCGACACATTTACTCACCGTCTTGGCGTAATCAGGATTCCTGGAATAACAGCTGTGCCAAGCTTCTCTTATTAAAGAATTAGCATCTAGGACTTCTTCCGATCCCTCTTTGACGGCTTCCGGAACTCTTTCGACTATATCGGCAATTCCCGTGTCGTAACTATGGAGTTCTCCGGCATTTAGCATTACCGCATAAGCTGAACCTCCTGTTGACAGTATATACTCCATCTGACGAGCTCGAAGTGGGTTTGCATAATTTTGGAGACATAGAGCTATTACATTTATTGTTCTATCTGGATTAGCCATAACAAAGTCTAAGAAATCTAGATGATTTCGTGGAAAAGGCGTTGACTCTCTTAGTAGTAAGTCTAAATTGTTGAGAAAGGTTTCGTCTATCGCTCTGTATGAGTTCTCCGACCAAACACCTCCATCATGTAACACAGAATTAATCCAGGTAGCCACTGGTGTCTGTAAGTGTGCCGGAAATTCACGAACTAAATCACTTCCATCAAACACATATTTTGCTGTAACCGGCTTAAAACGCATAGTTATTATTTATCATATCACTTTTGGCGGTTTTACTAAGCAACGTGTCTCAAACGCAATAACCTATCACGAGTTGGCTGCCGGCCGGGCCTACCTACGGTAGGCGGGGAATCGGTCACGAATCTTTTTCTGCTGAAAAAGTTCTCGACCCCGCCTCGCACCGACGTGCTCCGGCTTTCGATTCCCTGACGGAAGTAAAGTAGTTTACTTCCTGCCAGGCAGTATGCGAGTTTTAAATAGCCAAAGCTATCAAAACTCTGCATTGCTGCCGGCCAGGGAATCGAACCCCAATACCATCCTCCAAAGGGATGTGTCCTACCGTTAGACGAGCCGGCAATGTGTGTAATCTAGCAAAAATTGGCTTAATTTGCTACTCGAATAGAATCTGCCAAAGCAAGTTCTAGAGCAAGCTCTGGAATAGAGGTCCTACCAGAGTCCTCGTAAGCCACAATGAATCTCAAGAGAACATCTGAGGTTAAATCTGGACCAGCCTTCTCTGAAAGAGCTTTTAGAAACTTAAAATCATCTTCGGAAACTTGTCTTGAAACATAATCATCCATACCAGCCTTGAGACGGATGAGAAATAGAAAGCGCATTCTCTCTAATATAAGCTTGGCAAAAAGCTTCATATCACTATTGGCTTCATTGGCACTTCCTACTGCCTTGAGACCTTTCTCCAAGTCTTTCTCTACTACTGCTTCCAAGATAGCCTTCACTTGCTCTGACTTAGGGGCACCTGTCACAATCTCTACTTCTTCTCTTGTCACCTTCTTGCCTTCTGTAGAAGAGAGCACCTTTTCCAAAATACCATGGGTATCTCGAAATGATCCATCTCCCAACAAAGCCACGAGCTCGGCGGCTGAGGTCTCTAAAGTAAAGCCCTCTAGTTTGGCAATTGATAGGGCGAAGTTTTTTAAAGTTTCTTGATTAGGTTGTTTGAAAGTAAATGTCTGACAACGAGAGATAACTGTCTCTGGTAATTTATCAGGAGCAGTGGTAGCTAGTATAAATACAACATATGAAGGTGGTTCTTCTAGAGTCTTGAGAAGAGCATTGAAAGCAGATCTGGAGAGCATGTGAGCTTCATCCAAAATATAAACTTTGTACTTTGATTCATAAGGTAAAGTATAAACTGAATCATTTAATTCACGGATATCATCTACGCTAGTTTGTGAGGCGGCGTCCATTTCAACAATATCATTTGGAGATGTGCCAATAGCCCGGGAGAGAATACGGGCCATAGAAGTCTTACCAGTACCACGTGGACCAGAGAAGATATAAGCGTGAGAAATATTACCCAGCTTCACCGCCCCCTCTAGAACTTTGGTCACATGATCTTGACCAATAACATCTTTGAAAGTCTGTGGACGGTATTTACGATATAAAACTCCACCAGATTTAGTCTCTTTCTTTATCATATAAAGACAGTATACCTTGAGAAAGCTAAGACGAGCAAAATATAAAACGAAAATTCCCCTCACCTGCCAGCTGGTATACCCAGTGGGAGGTGAGAGGAATGTAGTCGGGCGCGATGCCCGACGGGAAAGAACTATTTCTTCGGTGTGTACGTCTGGTGGATACCGGGGACGTCCATGAACCGAAGACGCCTGAAGACCTTCGTGACATTCGGCACACCATCGATGGTGAATGCCGGAGTCATGAGGTTATCAACAACCCTTACCGGATGACAACCCGGGTGGTAATTGTTGGCGATGTCACCCTGGACGCAGATCGTTGTTGAGCCGTTGTAGATGGCTCTTGCTGCTGCGTTCACACCGGCGTAGTAGTTGGCGCCACCGATGTTTCTCACCGTATCTGCCCCAGCAATCTGAACCACACTGGGGTCATTGGTGAACCAGAACGGATTGCAGGCGTTGGTTGGCCAGTTGACGACGTTGAGATTGAGCAACTGACCTTTGACCATCATGATCGGATCAGTTCGCCCGCCCCCCGTAATCTCGAAATCCGGGTTGGCCGGACACGATGGCGGAGGTGGCGGCGGCGGAGGTGGTGGCACGATTGGCGGTTCTTCGCGAACCTCCTCGCACACCAACAGGTCTGCCGGGGACGACTGTGTCTCCATGCCGTTCGCCCCGATGGCGACGACCTGGAAGTAGGTGGCGGCTTTCAAGTCCGCCACCTGCTCGTACGAATGCCCCACAGTCTCACCAAGAGACCGCGGCACCCCCGTACTCCACTCGTGCATCATCACTCGGTACTTGTCGGCACCGGACGAAGGAGTCCAGCTGATTTTCGCCAGCCGACCGAGGCTGGCGACTTCACAGCTGACCCGTGAGAGTGTGAAGGCGCCGGGCCCCGCAACGGGACCCTGCTCGCCGACGCAGTCGCCCGGCACGACATTGAATGTCGCACTGGCATGGAGACCCGCGATGTCGGCACCTACCGCGTAGGAGCCGACACGACCAGCCCGAGCGAAGCCGCTCGCACTGATCGTGGTGTCGGCTCCAGATACGGTCCACCGGAAGACGTCGAACTGGGGCAAGTTGCCCTCAGGAACGACGGTAAACTGCTGGGTCGCCTCACAGCGACCAGTCGTCGGATTCGTCGTGAGACGAACCTCGACGGTCCGAGGTGTGATACTGATGGTGGCCGGACCCGTAGGTGACGGGCCCGCGACAGTCAGGTTGTTGGTGTTCTTGTTGCATCCCGCAGCAAGAACAACCGAAAGCCCGAGTGCGCAGAGCACAAGGGCACGGCCGGATTTCATGTGCATTACGCACCTCTCCTAATGTCCCGTTTGTAACAGGACGGTTTCCGAACTAAAACTGAGCCTTCGGCGATGTTCTGCCTACCGCATTACTATCACATATGACGAGAAAAGTCAAGGGATGAGACCGCTCTCTCGAACTCTTCTAAATTATTAGTTTCCATGAGTTTAGTACGAATCTCTTGGGCTCCATCAAAGCCAGATAGATATGATTTGAAGTGCTTCTTCATGACAGCGAAGCTTTTGTACTCACCGAGCAATTTATCAAAGAGCCTAACATGCTCTAGGAGTACCTTGAGCCTGTCTTCTGGAGTTACTATGCCCTTATCTCTATGAATTTCAGATGAGTTATTTAAATTAGAAAACAGCCACGGGTTACCAAAGATAGCTCTCCCCAGCATCACCCCATCACAACCTGTCTCCTCTACCCTCTCTCGGGCTTCATTCAAATCATTTACATCTCCATTACCAAATATCAAAGTCTTAGAACCCATCTCGTCTCTAATCTCTACTGCTCTCTTTATAAACTCCCAACGAGCAGGTACTTTGGACATTTCTTTGCGAGTCCTAGCGTGAAAAATTAATACAGCAATATCTTCTTGCAAAAGTTCTCTAGTCCATTCTTCTAATTCTGGTTTGTTATAACCAATACGAGTTTTAACAGAGATAGGTAAATTAGGAGCCCCACGTTTGGCAGATCTTATAAGCTCTCTCGCGAGTTTTGGATTTTTAATTAAAGCAGCGCCAGAACCTTGCTTCTCTACACTTTTATCTGGGCAACCCATATTGATATCCACTCCATCGAAACCAAGCTCTACAGCTAACCTCGCAGCCTTTTCCATATGCTCTGGAATAGCAGTAAAAAACTGCGCCACTATCGGTCTTTCTGATTCTGAATATTCCAAGCCTTTTAATAACTTCTTTCTTCCCTCCTCCGGTGCTAGAGCCAAGCCATCGGCTGAGACAAACTCTGTCCAAGTAACATCGGGTTTACCATACTTGGCTATCACTCTCCTGAAAGCAGAGTCTGTCACATCGGCCATGGGAGCCAAGACAAAAATTGGTTTTTTTAATTTATCCCAGAAATTCATATTACTTATGTTACAAATCTTCTTCTTTGAATTTGTAGAATACTTTATTATCGGTCCTCAAGTCCAGATATGAGATTTTATCTATAAAATCTACCTGACTCCTAATAGCTTCGCTAAACAGAAAAGCTTCTAAGTTAGACCTCACTTCCAAGAGATCATCTGAACGTTTCCAAATAATATAACCGCCATTAGCCAAGGTAAGTTTATACTCATCGGCACCAATACTTAGGGCTCGTGGATTAATGCCTAGGATAGAAAGGTTATCTATAAACTCTGGCAATTTCTTAAACTCTTCTTGAGGTATAAATTGTTTCCCTATAGGTTCTGGGAAAGATTCTTTGAACGAATAGATAAAATAAACCGCCCCCAAATACCCTGGTGAACGATCATAAATAAAACCATCTTTATCCAAAAGATAACAACCAGAAGTATCAGAAGGGTTATCTCCATTACAATACAAAGCAAAGGCTCCGCGCTCTTCTACTATGACCTCTAGGTTTTTCCTATCTAGCAAATTAAGATCTACTGATTTAAAAATAGGAAACTCTTCCAAGAGAGTTTGGGTAATTTCTTCTCTCGGCAAGAAGAGAAAGTTAGATCTAGGGATAACAAATAAATAATTACCAGAAATCTTTTCTTGAACTATTCTCACTATCTCGCTCTCACCCACACTCTTTTCGCCTGAAACTGTCACAGTCTCCACCAAAAGCCTATTTAGTCTGGTCAAAGCGACAAGAGAGCCTAAGATAAGGATAATTATCAATAGAACAGATACTAAAATTATCCTTTGTTTTCTCTTCTTCTTTTTATGGAACTCGGCCGAACTGATAGATCGACCAGTTGAAACTATTTTCATTTCTTTATCTCTCCCAAGCCGTTCATATATGGGATAAGTACTTCTGGAATTTTTACAGAACCATCAGCTTGCTGGAAATTCTCTATAAGAGAGACGAGGATACGAGGGGTGGGTATAGCTGTAGCGTTCAAAGAATGAGTATAGATTTTCTTACCATTGTCATCATATCTAATATTAAATCTCCTAGTCTGGAAGTCGTGATAGTAAGAAGCGGAGGCAATCTCTCTATAAGTATTTTCGGCTGGCACCCAAAGCTCTGTGTCATATGATTTAACATGAGCTCTTTTGAGGTCTCCCACACATATAGCCACCTGACGATAAGGGATACCGAGAGACTCTATAAACTCTTCTGTATTTCTATTAAGCTCTTCGTGTAATCTCTCTGATTCCTTGTGGTCTGCTTCACAAATAATAAGTTGTTCTAGTTTATAAAATTCATGCACCCTGATAAGTCCCTTCACATCTTTGGAGTGACTACCCGCTTCTCTTCTATAGCATGGAGAGAAAGCTAAATAACGTTTAGGTAACTCTTCTTTCTTTAGAATCTCCTCCGCATGGTAAGCCATCATTGGCACCTCTGCTGTACCAGAAAGGTAATCATCATCTTGAGTCTTATATAAGTCGTCTGCATCTCCAGGCAAATGACCTGTGCCGTAGAAGTAACTCTTGCGAACAATCGCTGGTGCAATAAACGGAGTAAAATTTTTAGCCAAGAAAAAATGTTGGGCATAATTCCATATAGCCCAAGAAAGCATCACTCCCGCATTTTTAAGGAAATAACCTCTAAAGCCGTGCACCTTGGCCCCTCTTTCAAAATCAACCATATCAAGGTCGACCATGATATCCATATGACTCTTGGGAGTGAAATCAAAATTAGGTTTAGTACCCCATTCTTTAATAGTAACGTTGTCCTCTTCACCCCTACCTTCTGGTACAGACTCGTCTGGGATGTTGGGTACCATGAGCATTAGACCTTGCCACTCTTTCATTACTTCTTTTAGTTCAGACTCTTCTTCTTCCATCTCAGCCTTGAGTCTTTTCATCTTCTCTAATATAGCTTCACGCTCTTCGCTTGAAGCATGGACTATTTTGTTATTGGCTACATTTTGCTCAGCTCTCTTTTCTTCTACTATACCGAGTAGCCTACGACGCTTGTCGTCTACTTCTAGGAGTTTGTCTATACTAAAGTCTACTTTCTTGAGTTTGGCTGCTCTCTCTACCGCCTCCTTATTCTCCCTGATGAATTTAATATCTAGCATATTGTTGTAATGATACAATATTATCATAATGATACGAGGACTCACACCAGAAGAATTCCCCAAACTTCTGCGAGAGATTAATGACCCTCCTAACCAACTTCGCTTGGAAGGCTCTCTACCTATAGAAGGCAATAAGCTCCTAGCCGTGGTCGGCTCTAGAAAATACACCCACTATGGGCGAGAGATGTGTGAATCATTAATCTCTAGTCTCTCTGGCTTGCCTATCACTATAGTCTCGGGCCTAGCTCTCGGCATAGACTCTATAGCCCATAGGGCAGCCTTGCGTGCAGGACTCCAAACTATCGCCATACCAGGATCAGGATTAAGTAGAAAAGTCATTAGCCCACGCTCACATGCCAATCTAGCCGATGAAATAGTAGAGAACGGTGGTGGATTAATCTCAGAATATGATGATGAGATGGTTTATCCGGGTCCATGGATATTTCCACAACGCAATAGAATCATGGCGGGCATGTGTCATGCCACCCTCATAATTGAAGCTGGGATAAAATCAGGCACGCTTATCACCTCTAGACTCGCCACAGAATACAATAGAGAGGTTGGGGCTGTGCCCGGCAGAATAGACTCACCTGGGTCAGAGGGCCCACACATGCTTATCCGCCTAGGAGCAGCTTTAATACGGGATAAGAATGATATTTTAGAACTCCTAGGGTTAGAGAGACTAGATGAGACTCCTACACTTTTAGATATAGAGGACCTATCTAATGAAGAGAAAATATTTATAAAACTCCTAGAAAAACCACTTTCACGAAACGAACTTATAGAGAAGAGTAAGATAAATACAGGACTGGCTAGTGCTACACTATCACTACTTGAAATAAAAGGTCTTATCAAAGAAGAATTAGGCGAGGTGCGTAAAACTTTTTGATTCAAAAAAGACAGTGAAATTTGCAAATAAAAACTTTCCATAGTATTACTGGTACCAGTCACATGAAATTACTAATCGTAGAATCACCATCAAAAGCCAAGACTATCGAGAAATATCTCGGTAAGGATTTTCGCGTGCTCGCGTCTGTCGGACACGTGCGCGACTTACCAAAATCCAACAAACAAGCGATTGATATAGAAGGTGGTTTTATACCCCACTATGAGATCTCCAAAGGCAAGGAAAAAGTTATAAACGAAATAAAAAACCTCGCCAAAAAAGCTGACGAAGTAATACTCGCCACAGACCCCGACCGAGAAGGAGAGGCTATCGCTTGGCATGTCAAAGAAGCAGTGGGGCTCAAAAACAGTAAACGCATAGCCTTCCACGAAATCACCAAAGAAGCAGTAGAAGAGGCTCTCAAACACCCCAGAGAAATTGACGAGAACCTCAAAGAGGCTCAAGAAGCTCGTCGAGTCTTGGACCGACTAGTGGGTTATGATCTCTCGGGTTTAGTGTGGAAAAAGGTTAGATACGGCTTGTCTGCCGGTAGAGTCCAGTCCCCTGCTTTGCGTATCATCATGGAACGCGAGCGAGAAATACGCGCCTTCAAACCAGTGAAGTTCTGGACTATTAATTCTCTCCTGGCTCAAAAAGATAAAACTGAAAACACTTTCACCTGCTCTATAGAACCGACAGATGAAAAAGAAGTGGAGAAAATTCTAAAAGAAGGCAAGGCTGGCTCGTGGCAAGTGACAGATATCAAAGAGACCAAAGTCTCTCGTATTCCTCGCGCCCCATTTATCACCTCCACCCTGCAACAAGCAGCGAGTTCTAGACTCGGCCTTAGTCCTTCTCGCACTATGAGCTTTGCTCAAAAGCTCTACGAGGCTGGCCATATCACCTATATGCGTACAGACTCTACCAACCTTGGAGCAAGTGCTAGAGCTCAAATAGAAAAGACTATCAAAGAAAAGTACGGTGATAATTATTTTGAATCACGCACTTTCTCCAAGAAATCCAAAAATGCTCAAGAAGCCCATGAAGCTATTCGTCCTACTCATATGAACGTAGAAATAGCTGGTCTAAGTGATGGCGAGAAGAAAGTTTACAGACTTATCTGGCAGAGAACTATCGCCAGCCAAATGAGTCCAGCAGTTGTCATGAGGACCAAGATCACTGCCAATATAAAAGATAAAAATTTCCCAGATTTTTGGCTCAATGGTTCCCGTATTATCTTTGATGGCTGGATGAGAGCCGACAACGCTTCTTCTGGTGAGGATGTTATATTGCCTAAATTTGAAAAGGGTGAAGATTTGAAACTAATAGCCATAGAAGCCGAAGGCAAAGAAACCCAACCACCAGGTAGATATTCAGAAGCAGGACTTATTAAAGAACTTGAAAAGAGAGGTATAGGAAGACCTTCTACCTATGCCAGCATCATGAAAACTCTAGAAGATAGAGGTTATGTAGAAAAGCTCAACAAAGCACTTCATCCAACTGATACTGGTGATGTAGTAAGCTCGTTTTTGGAAGATAACTTCGCTTCATATATCAGTGATTCATTTACAGCCGAGATGGAAGATGAGCTAGATGATATCGCCAATGGTGACCGTACTTACAAAAAGACTCTGACAGATTTCTACACTCCATTCTTGAAAGAAATCAAATCTAAAGAAAAGATTGAGAAGGTCACTAATCTAGGCAAAGCTCCTAGTGACATAAAGTGTCCCGTCTGTGGCGGAGACATGATTATAAAACTCGGTAGAAGTGGTCGTTTCCTCTCATGCGAGAAATTCCCAGACTGTACCGGTGCCCGCACTATAGATGGCAAAGAGCTTGAGGGTCCCAAAGATACTGGTGAGCTTTGCCCAAAGTGTGGTAAAGGCAACTTAGTTACTCGAGAAGGTAAGTTTGGTTTATTTACCGCCTGCTCTCGCTTCCCTAAATGTAAATTTGTAAAGAAAGATGAAGAACAAGAGAAAGCCAATTCTACCGGAGTAAAGTGTCCTGTCTGCAAAGAAGGCTTTATGTCAGAAAGACGTGGTCGTTTTGGAGTCTTCTATAGTTGTTCTAACTATCCAGACTGTAAGTACGCTATCAAAGCCAAACCAACAGGAGAGCTTTGCAAAATCTGTGGTTCGCTTATGATGGATGGTACCAAAACTATCCCAGAAAGATGTTCAGACAAAACATGCCCCAATCACAACCCACACAAAATAAAGAGTTAAACTCACTTGAAAGCCTACTGAAAGGTCTATCTAATATCACGCCCGAAGATACAAATTTAATTAAAAAAGCTTACGCTTTTGCCGAGAAAGCCCACCTTGGACACACCAGAAATTCCGGAGAACCATATTTAAATCACTTAGTAGAGACAGCCAAAATCCTCTCCGAGCTTGGAGCAGGTGGTATTACCATATCAGCAGGCCTGCTACACGACACCATAGAAGACACTGGCACCAAACGAGAAGAAATTGCTCAAGAGTTTGGCAATGAGGTAGCGTTTCTAGTAGAGGGAGTAACAAAACTTGGACATCTAAAATACAAAGGTGCCGACAGACACAATGAAAGCTTAAGAAAGCTTTTTGTCGCTATGTCAGAAGACATACGGGTGCTACTTATTAAACTAGCGGACCGTTTGCATAATATGCGAACCCTCTCTCATGTACCCAAAGAAAAGCAACTGAGAATAGCTCAAGAGACATTAGAGATCTATGCGCCTATCGCCTATCGCTTGGGTATTAGAAAGATTAACCGAGAGTTAGAAGACCTAGCTTTCCCATATGTCTATCCCAAAGAATACAAAGAAATCCGAGAGGTCTTCAAAGAAAGTCACGATGATAGGTCAGAAGGTTTGGAGAAATTTTCTCGTTCGGTCAAAAAATCTCTAGCCAAAGAAGGTTTAACCAAAATAAAAATTGAATACCGAGTCAAAGGTCTTTATAGTTTGTATAAAAAATACCTACGACATGATAAAGATTTAGAGAAAATCTACGACGTAAGCGCTATGCGTATATTAGTGAATACTATTGGTGAATGTTACCAAGTCCTAGGAGTCATCCACAGCAAATACCGCCCATTACCCAATCGTATTAAAGACTATATCGCTTTCCCCAAGCCTAACGGTTATCAAGCTATCCATACCACAGTTTTTGTAGGTGATGGCAATATTGTAGAAGTTCAGATTAAAACTCATGAGATGTACCAAAGCTCTGAGTACGGTATCGCAGCCCATCTCTCATACAAAGAAAACAATCAGAAAAACGAGGCCTTGGCTTGGGTCTATGCTCTGCTTTCTAAATCCAAAACTTCTGAGAGAGCAAGCACTATTCAAGATAAAGAAATCCCTAAGTGGATATCAGAATTAGCTGCTTATGAAGAACCTAGCCATAAAGGTGGTGCATTCAAAGAAAAACTAGTGAGCGATTTCTTTAGTGAAAGAATTTTCGCCTTCTCTCCCAATGGAGATGTGGTAGATCTACCCAAAGATTCTACCCCTATAGATTTTGCCTACTCTATTCATTCTGATGTAGGAAACCACATGACAGGAGCCAAAATAAACGGCAAGCTAGTATCCCTAGATAGTAGACTTGAAAATGGTGACATTATAGAAATTATGACCAAAGAAACTGCCAAGCCCAACAGAAAGTGGTTAGAGATAGCCAAGACCTCTGCTGCTCGCCGACATATTAGACATGAGCTAGCTAGATTGGAAGATTTGAAAAGAAATTAGATAAGAGAAAAGGCGGAATGTCTCACGACATGCCGCCATTTTTGGGGTGTGGAGGTTTTGTTACGAGCCGTATCCTCCGTGGCTTGCCAAGCCACATGGCTCCCGTCAGCTTGCGCCAGGCCCCACCCGACGACTGAATCACTTGTAGATCATACTATCCTTTCTCCCTTTCGGGCATAAGCGTGGTTGCGCGGATGCGCTCGACGGGGGGCAGACTTCGAGGTCGCGGTGACCTCCCTACATATAACCTTAGCATACTAAGTATAATATGTCAAGCAAACACTTGTATTAAATCTTCAATATATAAAATATGGCTCAATATAAGCCTATATAGAAAAGTTACTTATAGAGTAGAGCGACTCATCATCCTCGTCTTTAGCGGGCTCATCTTCGGCCATAATTTTCTCATCTTCTGTTAGTGGTGCCACATCTTCTACTCTCTGAGAAGGCATCTCTACACCACTCATCTCACCTGTAGCGATAATTCTTTCTAGAAGAGATCTGAGGTCGTCTTTATTGAAGAAATCTATAGTAACCTTACCTCCCTCTTCTTTACTCTCTATACGGACACGGGTGCCAAGTTTTTCTTTGAACCTACCTTCTATTTCTATAAGCTCATGATCTATAAGTTTACGAGCTCTCTCTACTGCAATATGGCGAGCGATACGTTCTGCTTCACGCACGTTAAGTTTCTTGAAAAGAATTTCCTTAAACAAAGTCTCCTGTTCTTGCGGCCTGTCAATAAGCATCATGAGAGGTCTAGTGTGACCTTCGGTAATCTTGCCCTCAGAAAGAGATTTAATAATGTATTCAGGTAAAGTAAGAATACGCAAAGAGTTAGAAACATACTCGCGACTCTTGCCTACTTTCTTACCAATCTCTCCGTGTTTGAAACCAAAATCTTTTACTAATTTATCAAAAGCCTTGGCTCTATCTACAGGGTTCAAATCTTCTCGCTGAATGTTTTCTATAATAGCTAGTTCAAGCTTCATCAAATCTGAGTCTTCCCCACTACGTATAAGAACCGGTACTTGAGCCAGTCCAGCAAGCTTAGAGGCACGCAAGCGCCTCTCTCCGGCTACTAGTTCATACTCTACATCTAGACCTCCATCTGGTTTCTCAAATTCTTTTCTAGTAACAACTAGAGCTTGAAGCACTCCATATTGACGGATAGAATCTGCCAAGCTTCTCAACTGAAGTTCGTCAAATTCTCTTCGTGGTTGAAACGGGTTTGGCTTAATCTTATCTACCTCTATCCAGAAGACAGCGTCGTTATAGAATCGTGACATGTCCTCATTCTAACAGAGGACAAGAGATTTGTTTAGAGTATAATTTTATTGTAAGCTTGCCGAGTTGGTAATAATGCCGGAGTGGCGGAATGGCAGACGCGCACGACTCAAAATCGTGTCTCGCAAGGGGTGAGGGTTCAAGTCCCTCCTCCGGCACCAAAATATGAAATATTTCAATCGGAGTAATACATAAAAAAATGTACACTTCAATAGATAACTCACTATTCTAAAGACATGCCAATAATCTAGTGGTAGACTTTTACCATATGGTTTTTGCATTATCTATATTTTTAGGAACACTAAGTATTATTAATAAAATACTATTGTTTATTGAGAAAAAATCAGGATGGTTATCAGGCATAGCTATTGGACTTATAAGTGGATTTTATTTTTGGATTATAGATCTAAAAATACTTTCGATATCAGAAGCTGGTTTCTTTTTAGTTATGTTATACGGATATATAAGACATACTCACCCATCACTAAAAGAGACATTGAAATTTAACTTGATTTTAAGTGCTCTATCTTTATTACTTTGCTATTTTCTTTTTGTCGGTTTAATTACCTTTATTGAAACCATTTCTGCACTCTCTTTTATTTGGGGCGGATACTTCTTAGCCATAAATAAAAAAACATTTGGTTGGCTTTTATTTCTACTTGCACACACTACTACAGCCTTCACTTCTTTTTATGTAGAGCAGGTAATATTTTCTATATTACAACTTATTTCTGGATTAATATGTATATATGCAATTTTGTTTCCTATTCATTATAAATTAAGAAATTTTAATAAAATAATTCAAAATTAAACAATATTTATTAAAAATATTAAAATTAACATCTCAATATCTTAAAATATTGTTAGTGGAGTGTGTATAATGGTATGAATGGATACCAATTGGCATGTTCTTCATATTGATGAAATTTTTAAAAAGTTCAGTTCTTCTGAACACGGACTCTCTAGTCTAGAAGCTCAAAATAGATTAGAGACTTATGGTCCCAATAAACTACCAGAGGCAAAAGTAGAAAGCGTCTTTACTATCTTCCTTCGTCAATTCCAAAGTCCTCTTATATACATACTGCTAATTGCCAGCATTGTGGTTTTTATAATGGGCGAGACCACAGATGGAGCAGTAATCATGGTAGTGCTTATATTTAACGCCATCATCGGCGCTTTCCAAGAAGGTAAAGCTAGAAACACTCTATTGGCGCTTAAAAAATTTGTAGAAACCAAAGCCATAGTCAAAAGAGATGATATAGAAACTATTATTCCTGATACAGAAGTAGTAGAGGGAGATATTATTGTCTTACAAGAAGGAGAAAAGATCCCCGCCGATGCTCGCATTATAAAAGCTCATAATCTCAAACTAGATGAATCTGCTCTAACAGGTGAATCTGAAGCAGTACACAAGACAGGAGAAACAGCCAGAAACACCAAATCTCCAAACTTAGACAAGAAAAACATGGTCTTCAAGGGTACTAATATAGTCTCTGGTAATGGTTTGGCTATTGTAGTCGCCACTGGCAAAAGAACAGTCATAGGTAGTATCGCTCTAGAAGTATCCAACATAGAAACCGAGATGCCTCTCAAGGTTAATGTTAAAAATCTTTCTAGACTTATCATCTTCGGTACTGGAATAACAAGTATTCTAATATTTACCTTGGGGATTTTTACAGGAAATTCTTTGAGAGAAACTTTTGCCGTGACTGTCTCTATGATTGTCTCTATTATCCCCTCTGGCCTCCCTATTGCTATGACCATCATCTTGGCCACTGGTGTCTGGAGGATGAGCAAAAGAAACGCTTTGGTCAAAAGACTTCAGGCTGTAGAAGCTCTTGGTCAAGCGCAAGTTATAGCCGTAGACAAAACAGGCACTATTACCAAAAACGAAATGATGGTTCAAACTATTTTTATAAATAATAAGACATTTAATATAGGTGGGGTTGGTTACGAACCCAAGGGCGAAATCAGTCTTCTAGATGAAATTATAGACCCCTTAAACCACGACGAGCTTTTACTAGTAGGCAAACTAACCGCCCTCTCTGCCAATGCTAGAGTCATGTATTCAGAGGAGGATAAGGAGTGGAAAGTTTCTGGAGACCCTACCGAAGCGTCTCTTTATGTTTTGGGAGAAAAGCTTGGGTTTAAGAAAGATGATTTAGAACACGAAATACCTCTACTCTCTGAAATTCCTTTTGATTATTCTCTCAAGTACCACAGCACCCTACACAGAGACAATAAGAAAAATCTTTTAATCAGTATCGGTGCTCCAGAAAGCATTCTCGCTATTTCAGAAAAGATTTGGCTAAACGGTAGAGAGAAAAAGCTCTCCAAAGCCAACAAAGAATCTCTAGAAGAAACTCTCACTAATATTTCCCAACAAGGGCTAAGAGTCCTTGCTCTCGCCACTAGAAAAAATCACTTGCCACTAAACCTAGAAAACGACGATATCAAAAACCTAACTTTTATTGGCTTTCTCGGTCTCAAAGACGCCTTAAGAGTAGAGGTCAAAGAGGTAGCCAAGAGAGCTATGAACGCAGGACTTAGAGTAGTGATGATAACTGGGGATCACAAAAACACCGCTGTTTCTATAGCCCGTGAAGCTAATATTTATAAAGACGGAGACAAAGTTCTAACAGGAGTAGAAATAGATGCTATGCCAGATCTAGAGTTAAAAGAAAAACTCCAAGGTGTCTCAGTTTTTGCGAGAGTTACTCCCGAACATAAACTACGGATTATCAAAGCCTACAAAGCTCGTGGTGAAATCATCGCCATGACAGGAGATGGAGTAAACGATGCCCCCTCACTTGTAGCTGCAGATTTGGGTGTGGCTATGGGTATCACCGGTACAGAAGTAGCCAAGGAGTCTTCGGATATTATCCTCTTGGATGATAACTTCGGTTCTATAGTCTCTGCTATAGAAGAAGGACGTGGAATTTATAAAACCATAAGAAAGGTTGTCTTATACCTACTCTCTACCAGTATTGGTGAGGTCTTGGTTATATTAGGAGCTTTGGTTATAGGCCTACCACTCCCACTCCTGGCTGCTCAAATTATCTGGCTCAACTTTGTCACCGACGGCTTCTTTATCCCAGCGGTAGCTATGGAGCCACAAGAAAAGGGTTTGTTGGTCAAAAAATTTGATAGACCATCAAAATACCTAGTAGATAAATCTATGGCGATGAGAATGGTCCTCATGGCCCTACCGATGATGATTGGCACCCTTGTACTATTTAGCAGTGCTTATGAAAACAACCTAGCCAAAGCATGGACACTCTCCCTTACTCTCCTAGCAGTCTTCCAGTGGGTTAATGCTTGGAACTGTCGCTCAGAGACTATATCTATATTCAAAATGAATCCATTAGAAAACAAATATTTAATAGGAGGCACTCTTATCGCTCTTGCCTTCCAAATCTTGGCGGTCTACCATCCATTCTTCCAGAAATTCTTACGCACAGTACCTCTTGGTGCTTATGATTGGCTTATTATTGTTGCCCTCTCTATGACTATTATCTTGGTCGATGAAATCAGAAAAGTATTTGCTAGAAAGTTTGCCCAGATTGAAACTCAATTTGAACCTGCTATAGTGCGTTAAATGAATAAATCCAAAGCCCTAGTCATACTTGGCCCCACTACTTCTGGAAAGTCAGATTTGGCGGTTAAACTGGCTTTAGAGTTTCGTGGAGAGATTATCTCAGCCGATTCTCGCCAAGTTTACAAAGGTCTAGATATAGGTAGTGGCAAGATTAAAGATGAAGAAAAGCAAGGTATCCCCCACTATCTCTTGGATGTTTTAGAACCCCAAAAAACCTTTACTGTCTCTCAATACAAACGCTTGGGAGAGAAGAAATTAAAAGATATAACAGAGAGAGGTAAATTACCTATCATAGTAGGCGGAACAGGGTTTTATATAGATGCCTTAACCTCTGCTGTAAGCTTCCCCGAAGTAGCTCCAGACAAAAAGTTAAGAGAAGAATTAGAGCAAAAAAGTGTAGAGGAATTATTCAAACTCCTAGAAGAGAAAGACCCTCTTAGGGCAGAGAGTATAGATAAGCACAATAAACCAAGACTCATAAGAGCTTTGGAGATAATAGAGGCTCTGGGTCGTGTCCCACAGACTGAGACCAAAGAAAGTAATTATGAATTTATTTTTATTGGCTTAAATTTGGATAAAGAAAGATTAGAAGAAAAGATTTACGAGAGACTCATAAATCGCCTACCGGAGATAATCAAAGAATGTGAAAAGCTACAAGAAAATGGATTGAGTTGGAAACGGATGTTTGAGCTTGGCCTAGAATACCGTTACGTGAGTCTTTATCTAAAAGGCAAGATGAATAAAGAAGAGATGGAGAAAAAGCTTTTTATAGAAATAAAGAAGTATGCCAAACGCCAACTGACTTGGTTTAAAAGAAACAAGAAAATCAAATGGTTTAAACCAGAGGAATCAAAAGAGATAGAAAAATATGTTATATCTGTGCTACGATAGCTTCGTTGGGCGATTAGTTTAGTGGCAGAACAGCGGTCTCCAAAACCGCTGGCGAGGGTTCGATTCCTTCATCGCCCGCCATAATTTGCGAAGACTCATATAACAAAAAACCGCCTAAGCAGTTTTTTGTTAATAATTTTAAATTAAGAATAAATTAAGCCTTCTTCTCCTTGTAAACAGTGTGCTTTCTGACGAGAGGATTATACTTTTTGAACTCTAGTTTGTGTTCTACAGACTTCTTGTTCTTGCGAGAATAATAAGTGTGGCCTTTGCCCTCACCCTTTTCGTCCCCAACTGAGACTAGTTTTATTAGATGATCCTGTGACATATAGGCTATTAGAGTACACCATTCACCATATTTTGCAAGTTTTATATAATTAAAATGCGTGGGGGACCAGGTCCCCCACGCATCACGCGCGAATGTCCAACGTGTTATTTTCCCCCGCCCTGCAGGGATTTTAATGTATTATAGACTCTCCTTCGCCCCAGCGCCACGCCAGGGCTTCGGACAAAATGCGTCCATTCCAAATATTACACCCACAAGCCACTAAGTCAATAATAATTTACAATCACCTGTTTTTAACCTAATATAGCTTTATTGTGTTCCCCTTTGCTAAGGCTTCGGTGGGACCAACGCGCGTCGGTGGCGGAGTGGTCAATCGCAACAGACTGTAAATCTGTCGACCTTTGGTCTACGCAGGTTCGAATCCTGCCCGGCGCACAATAGAAAAATGGAGTACTTTTTGAGTGCTCCATTTTTGCTATCGTATTGCCGGAGCAAGATGTTTGAACATCTTGCGTGCAGGATTCGAAGACCTTGAGTAAATTTTCGAGAAGCTTTGCTTTGAGAAAATACGAAAGGTGTACTGCGGCTGTAAGCCGAGAAATTCCTGCCCGGCAGGCAGGCTGCCCAACGCACCATAACAAAATGGAGTACTTTCTGATATAATTTAATATCTAGAAATGCTCTTAGATTAATTAGACTGGAGAATCAATTGCACAATCTTGTAATTGCAACCAAGCAAAATCTAAAGGTTAGTGGGATCTATAAAGGATTCTCAGATCCTCAGCAAGGGTCGTGGCCAGATCAACCATTCAAGGTGATTGCATGTAGCACTGAAGAAGGTTGGATTGATTACCTCGTAGATTTTCATGGAGAAAAAGTAAGGAGTTGGCTTGAAGTATTAGTCAAAACAAATGGTCCATGGCTTTACTACGAAATTCATGCTGACTGAAAATGTATTTCCTCAGAGAAATACATTCTTTTTTTATGTAGCAACATTTTATAACTAAGATTCAATATGTGTAGTTAGGCTTTTCCTATACCTATTTACTTTTTTATGTTAAATTTTCCTGCGGACTAATCGCGCGATGCGATATGTACACGATGGTCGACAACAAATATACAGGAGAGGCGTCGTATGCTCGAGGTTCTTTTGATGTACCCCATGGATAACATGGAGGTTCAAAGAACGGGGATTGAAATCCTCAAGGAACACGGTGAAGCTGGCATGCCGTTTCAAGACTTCATGTCAGAATACTGCAGGAGAGGATTCGAGAACGCCCTACACATGGGCTACAACGCGGAAGTGCTAAAGACCCCACCCTCCTCCCCATCCACGTTCTACTTCATGAGAGAGTGCACCACTGAGAACGAGAAACCCACGGGGAGGGTTTTCCTTGTTGCTCAGACGGAACTCTCACCCTCTCCCGAGGAAGATTAGCGGGAAACCCCTTGCAAAATTTCTGAGGGGGTGTACACTGTAACTGAGGTCGGGGTGACGCGATGAGCTTGCGGTGGTCACCGCTCCGAAGCGATGGAAAAAGGGACAGGAACCAAAATTCTTAGTCCACCAAATCCGCTCGTAGGAGCACACCACCAAAGGCGAAATCCGCCCCCGACCCAAGCACACCTGAGGCCCGCACGCGCGAGGCCTCTTTTTTTTATTTCAAAACTGGTTCTTTAGAAGTCAGAGTACTGACTCTGCCGGAGCGACGACTCTTTTTGATATCAAATGTAAACTTACCATCTCGTACATCGACCAAGATAGTACCACCAGATAAAACTTTATTAGAGATCATCATAGAAGCGACAGGGTTAAGAATCTTATCTTGAATAAGTCTTTTGAGTGGTCTTGCCCCATATTGCGGGTTATAGCCTTCCTTAGAAAGCAATTCTAAAACAGCATCTGTAACAGAGACATCTATCTCCTTTTCGGACAATCTCTTCTGCACGATACCAATCTGAATATCTACAATGTTTTTAATAGCTTCTCGTGAAAGGACGTCAAAGACAATAATGTCATCCACTCGGTTCAAGAACTCTGGACGGAAATGATCTTTGAGAGAGTTTAAAACTTTATCCTTAACATTTTCATAACCATCACTTTCTTCACTACTCCTGGAGAAACCAATAGTCTGCATCTTGTCTATAAACTGCTGTCCCACATTAGAGGTCATGATAATAACTGTATTTTTGAAGTTAATGACCCTACCCTTAGCATCTGTTAGACGGCCATCATCCAAAATTTGGAGAAGAACATTGAAAACCTCTGGATGAGCTTTTTCTATCTCATCAAATAACACTACAGAGTAAGGACGATGTCTTACAGACTCAGCAAAGCTTGAACCCTCTTCAAACCCAACATAGCCCGGAGGTGCACCGATAAGTTTAGAGACTGAGTGTTTCTCCATAAGTTCAGACATATCTACTCTTATAAGAGCCTTTTCATCATCAAACATAAACTCCGCCAAAGCTTTGGTGAGTTCGGTCTTACCTACACCAGTAGGTCCAAGAAATATAAATGAGCCAATAGGCCTATTGGGGTCAGAAATGCCTGCGCGAGAGCGCTTTACAGTATCACTAATCTTTCTAACTGCTTCATCTTGCCCCACAATACGTCGCTTCAAATACTCTTCCATTCTAGAAAGTTTTTCAGCTTCTTCTTCAAGCATTCTAGTCACAGGTACTCCAGTCCAACGACTCACTATCATAGCGATATCTGTAGCAGTAATTTCTTCTTTCAAAATTCTTCTTGATGACTGAAGTTTCTTTAGGCGTTTTGCTTTGAGCTCAAGCTCTTTTTCTAAAGTTGGTAATTTACCATAGCGAAGTTCAGCAGCGCGAGAAAGGTCGGCTCTAGCTTCTGCACCTTCGGCTTCTAGTCTAAGAAGCTCCAAAGATTTTTTAATCTCCTTAATCTCCCCCACTGTCTCCTTTTCATTTCTCCACTTTAGCTCTATCTCGGATGTCTTCTCACGCAAATCCGCAATCTCTTTTTCAATAATTTTTAACCGAGCTTTAACCTTGGGATTTTTGCTCTCTTTCTTCAAAGCTTCTTTTTCTATCTCAAGCTTCATAATCTTAGATTGAGCATCCTGAAGTACAGGAGGCATATTCTCCAAAGAAATTTTGAGATAAGAAGAAGCTTCGTCTATAAGATCTACTGCTTTGTCTGGCAAAAACCGGTCGGTGATATAACGAGAAGACAAAGTAACTGCAGCCTGAATAGCTTCGTCAGTAATATGAACACCGTGATAAAGCTCATACTTTTCCTTAAGGCCTCGCAAGATAGTCATAGCATCATCTACAGAAGGCTCCTCCACATAAACTGGTTGGAAGCGACGAGTTAAAGCAGGGTCTTTCTCAATATGTTTTTGATATTCTCTCAAAGTAGTAGCACCGATAGCTCTTAAATCACCCCTAGCTAGTGGTGGTTTGAGCATATTAGAAGCATCCATAGAACCCTCGGCAGCTCCAGCACCTACAATAGTGTGTATCTCGTCTATAAAAAGAATTATCTTGCCTTCGGACTTTTCTATATCTTTGATAATACCCTTTAAGCGTTCTTCAAACTCTCCGCGATACTTGGTGCCAGCGATAAGTAGACCCAAATCAAGTGAGACAAGCTCTTTGTCTTTGAGAGACTCTGGAACATTACCACTAGCCATGCGTAGAGCTAGACCTTCGGCTATAGCAGTTTTACCTACACCCGCTTCACCAATAAGAAGTGGATTGTTTTTAGTTCTTCTGGAAAGAATTTGAATAATACGAGAAATCTCATTTTCTCTGCCAATCACAGGGTCTAGCTTATTAGCTTTGGCAAGCATGGTAAGAGAACGTGTATACTTAGACAGAGATTTAAATTTCTTGGTTTCCTTATCGGCACCAGCAGGACTAGATTTCTTTAATTCTTCCAAAACCTTAACCACAGTCTGACGATCTATCTTAAACTTAGATAAAATATCTCGAGCCTCACCAGGTATATCTATAAGAGCAATCAAAAGATGCTCAGTGGAGACAAACTCATCACCTAATGATTCTGCCACCTTACTAGAAGACTCTATAGTATGAGCAAGCTCTGGTGTTAGATATATTTGATAAGAAGGAGAGATAGTCTGAGAGGCTTCTGGGCTCTCAATAGATTCCAAAACTGAATCAGTAAGAAGCACTGTATCAACCTCCATTTTGTCTAGTATAGAGATGACCATGCTTTCTTCTTGGAGAAGTAGAGCGCCCAAAAGATGGATTGAATTGACATGGTTTTGACCCCGCTCAATAGCGAGTTCATGAGCTCTCCTTATAACCTCTTTAGCCTTGGTGGTGAAGTGGTTAAATGGTTGCATAAAGGCATTTTATCATATTCGCGTAACACGATAAAGTTTCTCTACCACTTGTTTTACTTCATTTAAATTTATTTCTCTACCAAAAGAAAATCGCAAAGTAGATTCTTTTAAATATCCCTTACCTAAAGCTTCTATGACCGGTGAGCCACTCACTAATTCATCTAATGAACAAGTGGTGCCGACCGAAACCATCACTCCTTCTTTATCCAGTTTTAATAAAATAAATTCTGAAAGTGTATTTGGAATAGAAATACTAACAATATTTGGTAAATGACTTTCTCGTGAACCGTTAATTACCGCTTCTGGAATCTTTTCCTCAACTAACTTTATAAACTCTTCTCGCAAAGCCTCCAATCTCTCTAATTCACCCTCTCTATCTCTCTCTGCTATCTCTAACGCCTTCGCTAGACCCACTATAGCAGAGGGATTCTCTGTTCCTGCCCGAAGACCTCTCTCTTGAGATCCGCCTACTGTCACAGGAAGAATCTCTACTCCAGAACGAATAGCAAGGAGGGCAGAACCTTTGGGTCCATAAATTTTGGAAGCATCTATAGTCAGTAAATCTACTTGCAATTGCTCCACGCCTACCGGCAAATAACTTGGCGCCTGGCTAGCATCGGTATGAAGAAGTGGATACTTGGAATTATTTTCTTTTCTAAATTCTTTTATAATTCTACCCGCCTTGGAAACTGGTTCTACAGTACCTATCTCACTATTAGCCAAACCAATAGACACCAAGAAAGTATTTTTCTTTAAATTCTTTTTTAAGCTCTCTAAAGATACGACCCCTTCTTCATCTACTTCTACCAAACTCATCTCCCCACCTCTCCTTACTACTTCTTCACAAGCCTTTAGTACAGCTGGGTGCTCAATACTAGAAACCAATATATGTGGTTTTTGAAAGGTCTCTAGACTCTTTTCAAAAGCTCCTAAAATAGCGAGATTATTAGACTCTGTCCCACTTGAAGTAAAGACTATTCCGCTATTTGAAACACCTAAAATCCTCGCCACTTTCTTGCGAGCTTCTGAAATATTAGCCTTCACCACAAGAGCTTCCTGGTATATGGCTCCTGGGTTGTAGAAGTCCTTAGTATAATATTTATCCATGACCTCTCTCACCTCTTTTAGAACAGGGGTGGATGAAGCGTAGTCCATAAATATCCTTTTTTCTTTAGACCAAAACATACTGTCATTCTATATATAGAGCGTGTTTTTGCAATGCGTTTATGATAAGGTGTGACTGATATGAGTACAAAAAAGACAGAAGACACCATAGAAACAAGACCGCCGGTAGTAGGGATCTTTGGCCACATTGACCACGGCAAGTCTACTCTCATAGACTACATTAGAAAAACTAATACCACTCTCAAAGAAGCAGGTGGCATTACTCAACATGTTAGTGCCTATGAGATAGTCCACAACATGAAAGATGGCAGGGGTATGCCTATCACTTTTCTTGATACCCCTGGACACGAAGCTTTTAGTGGTATCAGAACCCGTGGAGCAAGTATTGCCGACATAGCAGTCTTGGTAGTTTCTGCAGAAGACGGAGTTAAACCTCAGACTCTAGAGGTTTTAAAGTATATCAAGGAATCTAATCTCCCCTTTCTAGTTGCTATCACCAAAATAGACAAACCTTCGGCTGATATAAACCGCACTAAACAAAGCTTGGCAGAAAACGGAGTTTATGTAGAAGGCTATGGTGGTGATACACCAGTAGTAGAAGTTTCTTCTGTCACAGGAGAGGGTGTAGATGACTTCCTGGATATGATTATCCTCATGTCTGAGATAGATTCTAAATTAGCAGAAAGAGAAGCCTTGGGTTCTGGCATTATTATTGAAGGTCGCCTTGATCCTAAACGAGGTATTACCGCTGTGGGAATAATCAAAAACGGCACTATTCGTCGAGGACTCTTTGTAGCTTCTCATGGAGCCATTGCTCCTATTCGTTTTATTTTGGACTATTCAGGAAATACAGTAGAAGAACTTTCATTCTCAAGTCCTATTCAGTTGGTTGGCTGGGATAAAATGCCAGAGGTTGGACAAGAATTTAAAACATTTTTAAAAAAGGATGAAGCTATCGTTTATAAAGAAAGTTTAATAAAAGGACCAGAAGTAAACTCTCCAAAAATCACAGGGGGTGATGACAAAGAATACCTACCCCTCATTATCAAAGCCGATGCTGTTGGTAGCTTGGAAGCTTTGATTCAAGAAATTAATAAAACTGGAAGAGAGAGAATAGAGGCCCGGGTGGTTTTATCTGGAGTAGGTAGCGTGAGCGAAAATGATATTAAATCTGCCATGTCTTCAGAGGGGGCGGTAGTAATAAGTTTTAATAGTAAAATTGATTCTCAGGCTGCTTCTTTGGCAGAGAGATCTGGCATAACTATTGTAAGTGGCAATATTATCTATGAAGTTACCGATAAAATTAAAGAAATCCTATTAGAAAGAGAGCCGAGGATTGAAGTGGATGAAGTAATAGGCACCGCCAAAGTTTTGAAAATCTTCAGCTCAAGTAAAGGCAAACAAGTCTTGGGAGGTAGAGTCTTAACTGGTCTTATGGATAGTAGTGCGAGCTTGCGTATCATGCGACGCGAATCAGATCTCGGACTAGGACGTATTAAAGAAATGCAGGAATCCAAAGTTAAAGTAAGCTCAGTGGGAGAAGGTAATGAATTCGGCGCCCTAGTAGAATCAAAAGTAGAGATAGCTCCTGGAGACATCTTGGAAGCTACTAGAAAAGTAGTCAAATAAAATGAGAGAAAAACAGAAAGAAAAAAAGACAGAGACTTTTCACCGCTTAGCTGCAGAATTTGTTCGTATAGAAGCAACGCCTGCATCTTTAATCACTATCACCAGAGTAGAGCTTAATCCTTCTGGCAAAGACGCTAAAATCTATTTCACCACCCTACCTGAAAGTGAGCAAGAGACAGCAGAAAAGTTTCTGACTAGAAAAATAATAGATTTTAGAGACTATGTTCGCGACCATTCTCGCATTGGCATACTCCCCCATTTTTCTTTCAAAATTGACTTCGGCGAGAGAAACCGCCAAAGACTAGATGAAATCAGTTTAGACTTAAACCAATAGTGCGAGATGCCGGAATCGGACCGGCGCCCGATGCTTGGGAAGCACCAGTTCTACCACTAAACTAATCCCGCTTACTGGTTTTCTATTGTACCAAGTTAAAAACTATTCCCAAAAGAAAAAACCAGCTTTCTAGCATGCTTCGTATGTGGTGAATTATTCATTCTATATTTGTGCCCGAGGTGGGAATCGAACCCACATCCGCAGAGCGGACAACATTTTAAGTGTTGCGCGTATACCAATTCCGCCACTCGGGCATAAGCTATATTATAGCTTGAGGCGTAGAGGGGAATCGAACCCCTGCGTCGCGGTTTTGCAGACCGCTGCGTTACCACTTCGCCACTACGCCATGTAACCAATCATTACATTATCATAATTGAAAAATTTGTGCTTTTCTGCAATACTTGGATATCCGCGCCTATAGCTCAGCTGGTAGAGCAGATCCCTCTTAAGGATAAGGTCCCAGGTTCGATCCCTGGTGGGCGCACAAGACTTATAAATCTAAACTGCTTTAGATTTATAAGTCTTGTGCGAGGCGGAGGTATATTGAGGACAGCAGTCCGAAATACCGAGCCGGGGTCGCGAAACAATAAAGCCGAGGTGGCGTAATGGTAGCCGCGCTAGTTTTAGGAACTAGTTCCGTAAGGAGTGGAGGTTCGAGTCCTCTCCTCGGCACAGAGTCTATGGGTACAAACAAAGAAGAAAAAACATTAGAGGGCATGATAAAAGTCACCGGAAAGGGTGTTGGTTATTTCGCCTTGCCAGAAACTTCTACAAACGAAAAGCCTCTTGATGACTTAGAAATCCAACCAGAAAACATGGGTACTGCCCTCAATAGAGATATAGTAAAAATAGAAATTTTAGATAAAAAAATCTACGACAGAAAACAAGCTAAAGTCATAGAAATAATAGAAAGACACAAAATAAATTTTGTTGGTATTTTAGAGGAAGATAACGGAAACTTCTTTGTCACTCCAGATGATAAACGTATGTACAGAGATATCTTTATACCCAAAGATAAAATTAATGGCGCTAAACATGGAGAGAAGGTTCAGGTACATATTAGTGAGTGGCAAGACCCAGAAAAAAGCCCCAAAGGCGAGGTCATTCAAGTTATAGGTCAAGCTGGTAAACATGATGTAGAAATGCGAGCCATAGTCTATGAAAGCGGTTTTGAAATAGACTTCCCTCCCGAAGTTACCAAAGAAGCAGAGGCTTGGAAAGAACGTTACGAAAAAGAAGACAAATTAAAAGATCGCAAGGATTTTAGAGAAACAACTACTTTCACCATAGACCCAGCCGATGCCAAAGACTTTGACGACGCTATTTCTCTCAAGGAACTTAGTGGTGGTGATTTTGAAGTCGGTATACACATCGCCGATGTTTCTCATTTCGTAGAAGAAGGCACTGAATTAAATAAGGAAGCTCTAAAACGAGGTACTTCAATTTACCTAGTGGATCGTACTATACCCATGCTTCCAGAAGTGCTTTCTAATGACCTCTGTTCTCTAAACCCTAATGAACCTAAATACGCCTTCTCTGCAGTCTTTACTATGGATAAAGAAGGACGAGTTAAAGAAAAGTGGTTTGGCAAAACTCTTATAGAGTCTGATAAAAGATTTACTTATGAAGAAGCTCAAGAAACCCTAGATAAGGGTGAAGGAAAATTCTACCAAGAACTTAAAACTCTAGACACTCTAGCCAAAAAACTAAGGGCCGAGAAATTCAAAAAAGGTGCTATAGACTTTGAAACAGATGAAGTTAAATTTGAATTAGACGAAGACGGTCGCCCTATCAAAGTCTATAAGAAAGAACGCAAAGACACTCACAAACTAGTAGAAGACTTCATGCTCTTGGCCAACAGAGAAGTAGCCGAATACATGCACTTTGCTTATAAGCCAGATAGTCAAGCTGCTTTTGTTTATCGTATCCACGATGCGCCAGATAGAGAAAAGATTATAAACCTAGCTACTTTTGTAAAAGCTCTCGGCTTTGAATTAAAAAACAAAGACGGCGAGACCACTAGTCTAGATATAGCCAAAATGGTTCGCTCTGTAGATGGTAGCCCCGCCGAAGCTCTTATTAAGACAGCTGCTGTCAGAGCTATGTCTAAGGCAATTTATTCTACCAACAACATTGGGCACTTTGGTCTAGCTTTTGAATACTATACTCATTTCACCTCTCCTATTCGTAGATACCCAGACTTAGTTGTTCATCGTCTATTACAGAGATTTATTACTCATGGCAAAATAGGTCAAAACGAAATTATCAAATACCAGAAACTTTGTGATGACTCTAGCGAGCGTGAACTTGAAGCAGCAGAAGCAGAAAGATCCAGCATCAAATACAAACAAGTGGAGTATATGCAAGACAAGATTGGCGAAGAATTTGATGCCACAGTCTCTGGTGTATCAGAATGGGGTGTTTATGTAGAAGAAGTTAATACCAAGGCCGAGGGTATGGTCAAACTTCGTGATATGAATGATGATTTCTACGAACTAGATAAAAAGCTCTACGCTATAGTCGGTCAAAAAACTGGCAAGAAATACTCTCTAGGAGATAAAGTTAGAGTTAAATTAGTAGACTCAGATCCAGAAAGAAAGACTTTGGACTTTCAGTTTATATAACGTAAGGCCCCTTTGAAATTATCGCGGGGGCTCAATCTTGAAACCAGCTTCATTCATACACCGATGCAAGAAACTGTACCCAACAGCGGTACCTAACCACTGTATTACAGTAGCGGCCACTTCAGCATCTCGCTGAGTAGCGCCATGATTATTCTCTGGAGGACTGTAGAGGAGCTGGTCCAACACGCACCAATCTTCCTTTTCCATCATCTCCATCCACCGAAATGCTAAGATCCGCTCCAAGTAGTCCATGGGAGAATCAGCGAAAACAACTCTCTGAGACTCCAATCCTACATGTTCTAAAGGCTCCGGTCTTTGGATGGTGCTATTGTTGTCATCATCATCGTACATCTATAGACTCCCTTCTCGGTTAATCCTAACGAGAGACTAGCACTTTATAAGCTATTTAGCCACCTCTACAGCTTCATCAAAAGATATTGAGAGTAGTTTAGAAACGCCATTAGAACCCATAGTAACACCGTAGATTACCCCCGCCCTACTCATAGTCTCGCGGTTATGGGTAATAAGTATAAGCTGAGAATATTCGGATAGAGCTTCTACCAAGTCTCCATATTTTTTGGAATTAGCTTCATCCAAAGCCGCGTCTGTCTCATCCAAAATAATAAAAGGTGGTGGGTTTACTTGAGAAATAGCAAAAACCAAAGCAATAGAGGTCAAAGCCCTCTCTCCACCAGAAAGCATCAGGAGGCTTTTAATCTTTTTCTTAGGTAGACTTACTTTTATATCTATTCCCTCTTCTTTGACCTTCTCATCACCCTCTTCATCCAAAGATTCTAGTTCAAATTCATCTTCTTCTGGTTTTTTCACCTTCTTGTCTTTAGTTAAAACAAGGCTGGCTTCCCCACCTCCAAACATTTTAGTAAAGAGCTTATTAAACTCTGTATTAATACTTTCTAAACCAGATGAAAACTCGGTAGCCAACCTAATCTCCAAATCACCAATAAGAGTTTTCAAAGACTCGGCGGATTGAGTTAGATCCAGAAGCTCTTTGGCTAGAAATTCATCCCTCTCACTAGTATCTTTGTATTCTTTATAAACTTCTTCTGAGCCAGCGACATTAGAATCCTCTAAACGAATCTTCAGTTTCAACAAATCATGCTTCCTATCCTCTTGCTCTTTCCTATCGTTAGATTCTTTCATCTCAAAAACCTTTTCTTTAAACCTCAACACTTCTACCCCCACCAAACGAGTAACTTCTTCTAGCTCCTGCTTAAATTCCTCTTCATTTCTAGCTAGTCTTTCTTCTTCTAATTTTAAATTATTGAGACTTGAAACAATCTCATTCTCTTCTGACATAATACGGAAAACTCCTTTCTCTGCATCATGACTTGAATCTTTGTTTTGAAGCAATTCCTGGTTTAAAGCCTCATACTTATTCTTCAAAACAGCTTCTCTTTCTTCTAGTTTTTTATACTCTTCGTCTTTAGATTTCTTATCATTCATCAATACCTTAAGTCTCTCTTCGGATTCTTCTATTGTATGAGAGTCTAGAGTTTCGTATTTACTCTTAATAAAATTAGAAAGTATTTGCTTAATTCTTGAGAGTAGTCCCTCACCCTCTTTCTCCTTTGAAATCTCCTCGGCCAAATCTTCTATTTCAGAAAGCTTTACCATCTTATGTTCTGTTGTTTCAGAAAGTTCTTTCTGTCTTTTTATCAACCTTTCTTCTGCAGAAGCAAGACCTTCGAGCTTTCCTATTTCTCTAGAGAGATTGTCTTTATCGCTTCTCAAACTACTTATCTCTTTTTCTACTTCTAAGATATCGTAATTTTTATTTTCTTGACGAGCACTTTCTTCCAAAATCTTTTTAGCTGAAACTAATTCTTGGGCGAGCTTTTCTCTTTTTTCTAATAATGGTTTGCGGGTGTTGTCTAGTTCAACTCTAGTCTTAGTAATATAGTCATCTTCATATTTAAAATAGATTTGAGCCTTATCTAAAAGCTCTTGTCTTAAGCCTTCGGTCTTCTCTAATTTCTCTACCTGCTTTTTTAAAAACTTAAGATGTGGAGCAATCTCGTGACGAAGAGATTCTACTTGATTGATATTCTCAAATGTTTTTAACAACTTCCTCTCACTCTCTAACCTCTTGTATTGATAAACCTTAAGACCTAAAGCTTCTTCTATCATACCCTTACGCTCCTTGGGAGTAGCGGTAATAATCTTATCTGCTTCACCTTGAGAGATAATATGATGTCCAGAAGCCCCTATATGAGCTCTAGAGAGAAGCTCTAAGACATCTTTCAGTCTGACAGCACTACCGTTGATAAAATACTCGTTTAAGCCATCGCGGTGCACAGTGCGTTCAATACTCACTTCGCTAAAATCAAGATCAAAGATCTTTTTACTATTATCAAATACCACCTTCACATAACCTCTATTGGCTCGAGCCTCGCCTGGAGAACCGTTCCAAATAAGATCTTCTCCCTTTTTCCCACGCATGCTTTTGATAGATTGCTCACCCAAGACAAATCTAAAAGCTTCGGCCACATTAGATTTACCAGAACCATTGGGTCCGACTATAGAAGAGATTGGGGAATTAAATTCAAAATGACTTTTCTTGGCAAATGATTTAAATCCAGAGAGTTCTAAAGATTTTAAATACATAATTCTACTTCCAGCCTTTTTCTACCAGAGCAATTCGAGCTGCTTCTTGCTCAGCATCTTGCTTTGACTTACCCTCACCTTGGCCATAGAGTTTCTCGCCGATATAAACGCCAACAGTAAAATGTTTATCATGATCTGGACCAGACTCTTTTATGGTTTTATAAACAGGAGTAAGACCCTCTATCTCTTGAGCCTTGGCTTGAAAAAGACTTTTGGCATCTATCCAAGCGCCACTTTTAATAATAGCTTCAGATAGAGGGGCGATATGGGTAAGGATAAATTTCTTAGCTTCATCTAACCCTCTATCTACATATATACCTCCGATAATAGCTTCTAGGGTATTGGCCAATATATACTGTCTTGCTCTACTAGTAGAATCTTTGGACTCACCTTTGGAGAGTAATAGAAAGTCATTGGCGCCAAGCTCTTGCGCTACCTTAGAACAAGTATCAGCATTAACTAAAGCAGCTCTTAGAGAAGTAAGCTCACCTTCATTGGAATCCTTGAGAGTAGTAAATAAATAATCAGTAATAACTAATTCCAAAACAGCATCTCCTAAAAACTCTAAACGCTCGTTATGAGAAAGTCCTGAATCTCTATTTTCATTAATATATGAGCGATGTGTAAAAGCCTGCTTTAAAATAGCTTTGTTTTGGAAATCTATTCCTGCTCTTTCTTCAAATTTAGAGAAGTCCATATGAATTAGTTTATAGGTTTTAGGGGCTAGAGGCTAGATAATTAAAGAATACTGATTTCCTGAATTTAAGCTAGTACCTAGCACCTATTCACTAGAAGCTAGTGTAGTAATAGCTTTAGTGATAATAGGTAAGATATCGTCGTAGAAGTTTAGATCCAAAATATCAGAGAGTTTAAACCATCTAACATCATCTAAGCCGCCTTTCTCTTTTTTACCATCCAAAGAAACGTCCTGATAAGGTGCTTCTGCCAAAAAATAAGTAACTTTCTTCATTATCTTACCTCTTTCTGGATGATAGGTTGAGTAGGCATTTTCTCCCAATTTCTCTTTTACCTCTACAGGAATACTAAGTTCTTCTTCGGCAGATCTCTTGAGACAAACTTCTTCTGTTTCTCCTTGATCAAGCTTACCTTTACTCAAGGTCCAATGCCCAAAGACATCATGTACCAACGCTAGATAAATTTCACCTTCATGTTTAGCATATACCACCCCTCCAACAAGTCTTTCTACAGGTAGTTTATCTAGAGGCACATCACCGTATTTCTTCTTTGGTTTGGGTTTGTCATTCTTACCCGGCTCACCCAACTCTTTGTAGACAGCTCCCAAAACTCCATTAACGAATCTTCCCGAAGTCTCTCCACCAAAATTTTTAGCAAGCTCAATAGCTTCGTTGATAGCAACCTTAGGTGGTACTTCATTCCTATCAGCGAAGATAAGTTCAGAAAGTCCGATACGAAGAACATTTCTATCCACTACAGAAATCTTATCTATAGGCCAGTCTGGGGCAGCTTTAGCTATAATGTCATCAATATCTCTTCTCTTATCTAAAACCGTTCTAAGAAGCTTATCCATAAACGGTCTATCATTTGAACCTGGAGCAAATTCTCCCACTAGTCTTTCGAAGATGGCAAATACCTCCCCTTCCTTGCCGCCTTCGAAATCCCACTCGAAGAGAGTTTGTAACACTATTGACCTAGATAGATGTCTGTTTGACATAAAGAACAAAAGAACAAATCATACTGTAATAAAGATGGGTTATCTGGAAACTTCCTTCTCCTTGGTAGCCTTGGCTCGCTTCTCTAGCTTAGAAGCTTTTACAAGAACCTTTCTACCGCGGTAAAGTCCAGTCACAGGTGAAAGCCTGTGGCGTAAATGCGCGTTGCCTGAATCATCCTTTGAGAGGGCAGGCTTCGCCAGAGCGTGATGTGAACGCCTGTTGTTGGAATGCCCTCTGGTATGTCTCATCCTTACTGTCATAGGGCTACTTTAGCAGGAAACTAATTAAAATGGAAGTCTAGCTAGCCCCAATAAACTAACTACCACAAAACACCACATATTATTCATAATATCAACTAAACTAATGATTTTATGAAGCTCTTTCTATGACACTTGCTTGGGCCATAGGTTTTAATGGCCTCACGATGTAATTTGGTACCATAACCCTTATGAATATCCAAACTAAACTCTGGGAATTTCTTGGATAGACCAACCATCTTTTTATCTCTTGTTACTTTGGCCATAATTGAAGCGAGAGATATTATTCCCACCTTCTCATCCCCCTTTATAATAGTTTTTTGATATTTGAATTCTTTGGGAGCCTTCAATGACCCGTCAAGAAAAATCTTAGTCACAGAAGGTTTCAGATTCAATTTATCTAAACACTTTTTAATACCGAGATTGATAGCGTAAACTATCCCTCTTTTGTCTATAATCTTTTCTGAAATTAAAGCTACCTGAAAATCTAATTCTCCAGCTTTTTGGGCTACTAACACCTTCTTAAACCATTCTTCTCTTGTCTTTTCATTGAGTTTTTTAGAGTCTCTAATACCCTTTAAAAACTTTTTATCAAAGCCTTCCTTAACCTTCACTACCCCAATAGAAACAGGTCCAGCTAGAGGCCCCCTACCCGCTTCATCTATACCAACTCTGTATTTCATCCCGTTAGAAGCTCAAATTTCCAATTCATTAGATATTATTATAACAGTATAAAAACAAAAAGGGCTTCTAACGGGATTCATGCGTGGTTTAGAATTATACATTATAATGACCTTATCATGAGTAAGTTTACCCATCTTCACGTCCACTCCCACTACTCTCTACTTGAGGCTCTACCTAAGATTCCAGATTTAGTAAAAAGAGCCAAGAAACTCAAGATGGACAGTCTAGCGCTTACTGATTCAGGCAACCTCTATGGAGCTATAGAATTTTATAAAGCCTGCAAAAAAGAAGAAATCAAACCTATCCTCGGGGTAAATTTTTATGTAGCCTTACGCACCAGATTTGATAAAGAAGCTCGTATAGACAATACAAGAACCAGACTTATCCTACTTGCTCAAGATGAAGTTGGTTATAAAAATCTTTTGAAATTAGTTTCAGATTCTTTCTTAGAGGGTTTCTACTACAAACCTCGTTTAGATGTTGAACTTATGGAAAAGTATAAAGATGGCTTAATAGCTATCCTTCCAGCTTCTGTTACTACCGATGTAGAAGATTTAGCCAAGCGCTACAAAGAAATATATGGTCAGGAAAACTTTTTTATAGAAATCACTCGACACCCAGAAGTTAGAGGTCACGAAGATGCTATGGAGAAGCGCACTCAATTCGCCAAAGCAAACAACATTAACCTAGTCGCTACTCACGATATTTTTTACCTAGACCCAGATGACCGACACGCCAGAGAAACCGTACTTTCTATCCAAGGACACATCGGCGGTGGTGATAGTGGAGCCTTTGGTCGAGAAGATGAAGATCTTTCCTTCAAAAGCGAGAAAGCTATGCTAGAAAATTTTAAAGACCTCCCAGAAGCCATAGAAAATGCCAATAAGATTGCCGAAAGATGTAATTTGGAATTAAAACTCGGAGAATGGGTGTTCCCAGATATTGATATTCCTAGTGGTTTAAGTCCAGATGAAGCTTTGAAAAAAATTGTTTACGAAGGCTTGAAGACCAGAAAGCTTGAAGGCACTCCCAAAGAAATAGAGCGCATAGAATACGAGCTAGAGGTCATCAAAAATAAAGGCTATTCAAACTACTTCCTAGTAGTTTCTGACCTACTTAGATATGCGCATGAAAACGGTATTCTCACCAACATTAGAGGTTCTGTGGCAGGCTCTATGGTCACTTACCTTTCGCGTATTACGAATATTAACCCCCTAGAATACAACCTGCCTTTTGAACGCTTCCTGAACCCAGACAGACCCTCTGCACCCGATATAGATATGGACTTTGCCGACGACAGACGTGACGAGGTTATAGATTATGCTAGAAGAAAATATGGCGTAGACAAGGTGGCTCAAATAGGTACTTTCGGCACCATGATGGCTCGTGGAGCTGTAAGAGATGTCACTAGGGCACTAGGCTTCTCCTACGCTAGTGGAGACAGAATTGCCAAGATGATACCGATGGGAGCTCAAGGCTTCCCCATGACTCTAACCAGAGCCATGAAAGAAAATCCAGACTTAAAGAAACTCTACGAGGAAGACGACGAGACTAAAACCATTATCAACATGGCCCAAAAGATTGAAGGTAATGCTAGACACATCTCCGTACACGCTGCTGGAGTAGTTATTTCTCCCAAGCCTCTCGTGGAGTACACTGCTCTTCAATACGATACCAAAGGTGAGATGAAAGTTATCACTCAATACGATATGCATTCTGTAGAAGAAGCAGGACTTCTTAAATTTGACTTCCTTGGTATTAGAAACCTTTCTATTATTGCTGAAGCTCTAAAAAGAATAGAAAAGATAGAAGGTAAGTCTTTAAAAATGGAAGATATTCCTGTAGACGATAAAAAAACTTTCGAAATGCTCGCCCGAGGTGAGACAGAAGGCACTTTCCAATTAAACGGTGATGGTATGACTCGCTCCCTAGTAGATCTCAAGCCGACCAGTATCCATGACATTAACGTTATGGTGGCTCTCTATCGACCAGGACCGATGGATAACATCAAAGAATACATCGCCAGAAAAAACGGCAAGAAAAATGTTACTTACATGCACCCCAAGATGAAAAACTTCTTGGACACTACTTATGGTGTGCTTGTCTACCAAGATGACCTCTTAATGACCGCCATTGAAGTAGCAGGATACAGTTGGGGTGAAGTAGATAAATTCCGTAAAGCAGTGGGTAAAAAGATTCCGGAAGAAATGAAGAAACAGCATGTCATGTTCGTAGAAGGATGCCAGAAGCATGGGGGCATGAGCAGAGAAAGAGCCGAGGCCTTATGGGAACTATTTGTGCCATTCCAGGGTTACGGCTTCAACAAAGCTCATGCTGCAAGTTATGGCTATGTGGCTTACATCACTGCTTATTTGAAAGCAAACTTCCCTGCTATCTATATGTCAGCAGTCCTAACAGCAGAATCTGGAGATACCGAGACTATCGGTGTGATGATTAATGAATGTAAGAGAATGGGTATAGAGGTCTTACCTCCATCTATAAACGAAAGCTTTTCACAATTCAGTGTAGTCGGCGACAACCCTTCTAATTATAAAATTCGCTTTGGACTAACTACTATCAAAAACTTCGGACAAGGTATTTCTACCGCTATTACTACCGAAAGAAAAGCGAATGGCAAATTCAAAGACCTAGTAGACTTCTTAGACAGAATCAAAGATAAAAACCTCAATAAGAAATCTTTGGAATCACTCATAAAATGCGGGGCTTTAGATGAATTTGAAGAACGAGGAAAACTACTCTCAAACTTAGATATCTTGCTTTCTCACCACAAAGAAATGATGAACGAGCCAGAAAATCAAAGTTCCCTATTTGGTCTTATGGAGGAATCAAGTGTACCAACACTAAGACTCTCTGAGGCACCTGAAGCTCTCAAGAAAGATAAATTAAGATGGGAAAAAGAACTCTTAGGTCTTTATATTTCTGGTCACCCACTAGAAGCTTTCAAAGAAAAACTAGCTGGTAAAAGTATTAATGTTCAAAAACTACCAGAAATGCATGACGGAGAGGAAGTAGTAGTCGGTGGCATGATAGAAGATGTGCGAGATGTCCTCACCAAGAAAAACGAACGTATGGCTTTCCTAAAATTTGCTGACCTAACAGGTGCTACAGAAGTAGCTGTTTTTCCTAGGACTCTATCTGAGTTTAGAGAACTGGTTCAGACTGAATCTTGTGTAGTTATTAAAGCCAAGATATCCAAGAGAAATGGCGAAACTAGCTTAATTGCCGAAAAGTTTAAGGCACTGTAGGATATAGACATGAGCGAATTAGAAAACAATGACCATAGAAGGTTGGGGCAAGAATTAGACTTATTTGTATTTTCAGACTTAGTTGGAAGTGGTTTACCTATGTGGACACCTCGAGGCACCACAGTTCGCAAGGAACTAGATGATTTTGTATGGGAATTAAGATCAAAACACGACTATCAAAGAGTCACCATACCTCACATAACCAAGCGAGATCTTTATAACACCTCAGGACACTGGGATAAATTTGCTGATGATTTATTTAAAATAATCTCTAGGGAGGGTAAAGAGTATGCCTTGAAGCCTATGAATTGCCCTCATCATACTCAAATATTTGCTAGAAAACCTCATTCATATAGAGAGATGCCCCAAAGATACGCAGAAACCACCATGGTTTATCGCGATGAACAATCTGGAGAATTGGGTGGTCTAACTAGAGTGCTTTCTATTACTCAAGATGACTCACATGTCTTTTGTAGGACAGATCAAATTAAAGAAGAGTTTAATAAAATATGGGATATCGTAGATAGATTCTATAGTGCTTTTGGTTTTAGCCTTAGAGTGAGACTTTCTTTCAGAGACCCCAATGAACCAGATAAATACCTAGGTACAACAGAAATTTGGGATAAGGCAGAACATGAACTAAGAGAAATAGCCACAGAAAGAGGGGCTGATTTCTTTGAAGGACCAGGTGAGGCTGCACTTTATGGACCTAAACTTGATTTTGTCGCCAAAAACAACGCTGGAAGAGAGTGGCAAGTAGCTACAATTCAGTTAGACATGAACTTACCAGAACGCTTTGACCTCTCATGCATAAATGAAAAAGGAGAGAAGGAAAGAATAGTCATGATCCACTCAGCTATCACGGGATCAATTGAAAGATGCGTAGCTATTATTCTAGAGCACCTTGAAGGCAAACTACCCCTATGGCTCTCCCCTGTTCAAGTTAAAGTCTTACCTATAGGTGAAGCTCATTTTGATTATGCTAAAAAGGTTTTAGAGGAACTAAAGTCTCAAAACATCCGCACAGAAATAGATGAATCAAACGAAAGTTTGGGCAAGAAAATTAGAAATGCTAAGACAGAAAAGGTTCCTTATATGCTAGTTATAGGTGATAAAGAAGTTACTGATAACAAAGTTACTCTAGAAAGTAGAGATAATGGCAATCTAGGTGCCATGAGTGTAGAAGACCTCATAGAAAAACTAGAGGAAGAAATCAAGGGAAGAAAGTAGTCTCTCGAAAGGTAACAGAAAAAGAATAAAGAAAGTGATTAAGAAAAAGCTCAACGGAGGCCGACGGGCCGAGTTCAAGAAGAATTCCTAGCAAGGAATTACTTTGTGGTTTTTCGTATTATTTTCTTTATTCTTTAAATCTAAAATTGAACAGACAATACTAATTCACTTTTACTTCAAAAATACTTATCTGTTTTTAAAACCTAATTCTTGGATTTCAAAGTTGGGAAAAGAATCACTTCTTTAATGTTTTTAACATTAGTTAGAAGCATCACCAAGCGGTCTATGCCGATACCAACACCCCCAGCCGGAGGAATACCATACTCCATAGCTTCCAAGAAATCTTCGTCCAAAACTTGAGCTTCTTTATCCCCTTCTTCCATAAACTTCTTCTGAGTTTCAAAACGATTTCTTTGATCTATTGGATCGTTCAATTCTGAAAAGGCCTTTACTAACTCTGTACCACCTATAACCAGCTGGAACGCATCTACCAAACCTGGGGACTTCTCAATATTTTTAGCTAGAGGTAGATAGTCGGCCGGATAATCTATAATAAATGTTGGTTGAATAAGCTTTGGACGGCAAGTCTTTTTATAAACTAGATCCATTATCTTGTAATAAGAATCAGTTGGAGCAAACGAGATGCCTAGCTCTTTGGCTTTAGCTTTCAAATCTTCTTCTGTTAATGAGGCCGGGTTTTCTATACCTGCGTATCGCCTCAATAGGTCGTAATAAGTTATGACATCAAAGTCAGATGAAAGATCTATAGTCTCACCATCCCATTCTATTTGAAGTTTGCCGAAAATATTTTTAACCAAAGTCTTAAACATCAATTCCACAAATTCTCTTTGGAGGGTGGCGTTACTATAAGCCTCATAAAATTCAAGCATAGTAAACTCAGGATTATGGGTGTGATCTATGCCTTCGTTCCTGAAATCTCTAGCTATCTCATAAATCTTTGGGAAACCAGCCGCCAATAGTCTTTTGAGATAAAGCTCGTCAGAAATCCTCAAATATAAATCAGAATCCAAAGTATTGTGATGAGTCACAAACGGTTCTGCTGAAGCTCCACCATAGATAGGCTGTAAGACTGGGGTTTCTACTTCCAAATACCCCGCTTCATCTAGAATTTTTCTAATCTCACTTATTATCTTAGTACGAACTATAAATCTCTCTTTGACTTCTTGGTTAGAGATAATATCTAGATAACGTCTACGAAACCTTTCTTCCACATCAGAGAGCCCGTGCCATTTCTCAGGAAGAGGTCTCAGAGACTTAGAAAGCATTCTAAGCTCTTCACCCAAAAGAGTTTTTTCGTTCTTCTTGGTAAGCATCAGAGTGCCTTTAATTTCTACAAAGTCTCCTATATCAAAATTCTCTTGAAAAAGTTCAAAAGCCTCTTCGGCTGTAGGGTCTCCTTTTTTGAGGAAGGCTTGTAGACGAGCAGTGCCATCATCAAAATCAAAGAAAATAATCTTACCCTGAGAACGCATAGACAAAATACGACCGGCCATAGAAACAACTCTGCCGTCACTCAATTCTTCAAAACGCTCTATAGCCTCCTTACAAGTAAAATCTCTCTTGGTATTGATAGGATAAGGATTTATACCTTTATCACTAAGAGACTTTAATTTTTCTAATCTTCCTTGTCGTATTTCTTCTAAAGATGCCATCCAATTAGAAATTTAAATTTATAATGCACTTCGGTATATTTTGGCCCCTAAATCTCAAACAAAACAGATTACTTAATCTCTATAATCTTATATGACATTGTACCACTAGGAGTCTCAAACGAGAATGTGTCCCCTTTCTTCTTGCCTATAGCAGCAGTACCCAAAGGAGATCTGACTGATATTTTGCCCAAAGAAGCATCGGCTTCTTCAGAGCCCACCATAGTATAAGTTTTTGAGGAACCACCACCAACTTTTTCAATACTTATAACTGATCCAACACTGACAGTATTGGTGTGTTGTGCAGAGACAATTACCGCTGATTTCAAAACCTCTTCAATACGATTAATACGGTCTTCTAGAACAGACTGAGCATCTCTTGCTTCGTGATACTCTTGGTTTTCTGATAAATCCCCCAAAGACTTTGCATACTCCAAAGCTTCAGCAATTTCCTTGCGCTTAGTAGTTTTGAGTAAAGAAAGCTCCTTCTCCAACTCCTCAAATTTCTCTTTTGTTAGATATTCTTGGTCAGTGGGCATATAAGTGAATAATTAATTACGTGCGAGAAATCATACCTTATTGTGGGTCAAAAATCAAAGATTTTGAAAATACTCAGGAGCATTGATATTTATCCAATCAAAGACACTTCTCATAACTGAAGTGGCCCCGATACCATTAGTACTTGGACCTCTCTCCATCAACACTGCCCAAGCATAGCGAGGATTATCATAAGGGAAGAAACCCACAGACCAAGAGTGGACATAAAGGTTAGCTGCTCCTATCTGAGCAGTACCGGTCTTTGCTGCGGCCTTTACATAAGGCACATTCAATCCCACAGCAGTACCATAAGTCACAGCCTCTCTCATACCTTCTTGAACCACCTTCAAATCCTCTTGTTTGAGATTCAATCTAGACTCAACAGGTTCAGGTCTACCACCAGAGACTAGAGATGGTTCTAGGAGATTTCCACCATTAGCTATGGCTGCAGTCATCCTCACTGCATTGATAGGGGTCATCAAAGTCCCATACTGACCAATAGAGGTGATATAAGTATCACCTAGACGCCAAATATCATTATTAAAGTTTTTCCTCTTCCATTCTGGGTTAGGGATTACTCCAGAGACCTCACCGTTAAGATCTATACCGGTTTTATCTGTAATCTTAAATTGTCTGAAGTACTGCTCAAGCTTACTAATACCAAGACCAGGTTGATCACCAAAACCTCCTCCAATAGAGTAGAAGTAAACGTCAGATGACACTGCAATAGCTTCTCTCATATCAGTGTAGCCATGAGCCTTCCAGTCCTTAAAGACTGATGGCTTAGATGGGTCATAGGGGTTAGGAACACTGATAGAGCCTGTACTAAGTATCTCTTTTTGAGGTGAGATAATTTTTTCATTCAAAGCACCCAAAGCTATAATGGGTTTTAAAATAGAACCTGGAGCGTAAAGTCCTCCAATAGCTCTATTCAAGAACGGTTTAGTACTACTATTTACCAAACTATTAATAGTTTTAGCATCACCGCCATTTGTTAAAATATTTTGATCATATTCTGGGAAGCTTGTCATCGCAATAATCTCACCAGTTTTAACATCCATAATCACTCCTGCTCCGCCCACAAACCCACTGTTTTTGGCCAAAGACTCTATAGCCTTATAAAGTTCTTCTGTTATACGGGCGTCAATAGAAAGCACCAGAGGCTCTCCATCTTGAGGTTTTTCAACAATAGATTCTGATGTTACATGTCCAGAGACATCTGTCTCAAGTAACTTCAAACCATTCTTGCCTGCTAATAAGCTATCGTAAGTATTCTCCACACCATCTCTACCACGGTAATTTTCTTCATAATAAGTACCGTATTTATCAGAAAGAGGATATTTAACATACCCCACCACATGAGAGAGCCCATGTATGGGTGAATAAATTCTATTAGCAAAATCACTACCTTCACTTTTGATAGCGTTGGTAGCTAGCTCCATCATATTCCTATCATAAATAACACCTCTATTGGCAAATATGAGAGTGTGCTCCAAGCGATTGTTTTCTGATATTTTGGCGTATAAATCTCCCTGACTTACCCCTAATATCCAAAGCTTAGAAGTTAAGCCCAAAACAATAATCAATAACACCAACTTTACAAATAAAAAAGTTTTATTATCAACCGGTTTTTCCATTCTGCCCTCTAGGGCATGCTCTTCAAACCCAGGTAAATTAGCAGAATCAAGAAATATATCTTCCGGGTTGATATCCTCATAACTTCTTCTGGATTGACTGAAGCCCCTTTTTAAATGTCGTAGAATTTTTTTATACATGCATTCTTAAGCGTTTTTGAACTGGCATAGAAATAAACACTAGAATCGTAGCACCAAAAGCAAATGGCGATAATAACAAACCTCCCACTCCACCTCCATACAAAATGTCTATTAAAAACCCAAAAACAATTGCCTCAACAAAAAATGGAAAAATAATAATAGAAGCTAATATCAATATTAAATAAAACCAGTAGGGAAGAAAAGCGATAGAGAATAATATTATGGCCGAAGAGAAAAGGCGTAGATACATCATGGTCTTACAAAGACAAATCTCAAGCTAAATATATTAGTAGGACTTTTGGCCAAAACTTCTTTAAAAGAATCAGTGGGACGAAGTCTAATATCTTCTACCACAGCCAAAAGGTCTGCCTCAATATCAGCAGAAAGAATTCTATCTCCTATTTCCACCTCCATATCTCGTGGCAAGATTATCTTAAAATTACCTCCTCCCTGACCGAGGGCCTCTATTGGTACCCCACCTCTCTCCAAAACCCCGCTAGTAGTCTCTCCAGAGGCCGAATAAAGCTTAATCCTAGAGGTTTTAGAGAAAACATCTGATACCACACCCACTATAGGACCTTCGGGCAAATAGACCTTATCGCCAATATTTACCCCATCACTACTTCCAGCATCCAAAACTAATATATCGTATGGAGTCTGAGGTGGTCTGGTTAAGACAGAGGCTGTCACACTACTACCCTCTGGCTTTCTATCTAATAACTCAAGTAAAACGTTTTCCCTATCTTCCCCCAAATGTAGCGAGGTCATCTCTACTTCCAAAGATTGTATTCTTGCTTTAAGTGAAGCGTTTTCAGCCAAAAGAGTTTTTCTAGTACTAAAAAAATCTCCAATGTTTTTAAAACTTTGAGTGAAAGCATTCTCTGCTTTCCAAACAGGAGCCACTATGCGAAGTATAAAACCACTAGAAAAATAAAAAACCAAAGACAATATTAGAAACACCACCAAAGCCAATAACACTCTACTTGAGTAAAGATTTCTTGATCTATTTTTTGGGAGGTAACTCATCTTCGTTTTCTATTAAAATATCTTTATATTTATCTAAATCTTCCAAGATAATACCAGTACCTCTAGCTACAGCAGTAAGCGGATCTTCGGCAATATGAACTGGAATATTAATTTCATCTTCAATAAGCTCGGCTAAGCCTTTTATAAGAGCACCGCCTCCAGCCAAATAAACGCCTCTTTGCATAACATCACCCAAAACTTCTGGAGGAGTAGATTCTAATACCTCTCTCGTAGCTTCAATAAGGTTTTCTATAGACTGAGACAGGGCTTCGCGTATATCTGTATCAGTGAGTATCACTTCCTTAGGCAAACCTGTTACCAAATCACGACCTTTGACAGACATCTCTAATGGAGCATGAGTAGGCAAAACAGAACCGATAGTAGCTTTCACCGCTTCAGCTGTTTTTTCTCCTATCAAAATCTTAAATTGATTTCTAACATAAGCAATAATATCGGCACTAAACTTGTCTCCTGCAATACGCAGATTTTTGGACCTCACCATGCCTCCAAGAGAGATGATAGCGATATCTGAAGTCCCTCCACCTATATCAATAATCATGTTACCCACTGGTTCATGCACTGGTAAACGCATACCGATAGCTGCTGCCATAGGCTCTTCTACAATATAGACTTCACCAGCTCCAGCGTTTCTAGTAGCATCACGTACAGCTCTAATCTCTACGTTCGTAATACCAGAAGGCACACCCACCACCACTCTTGGACTAAAGATTTTCCTAGAACCGGCAGTAACCTTACCCAAAAGATAGGCAATCATCTCCTCTGTGGTTTCAAAGTCTGATATAACTCCATCCACCAAAGGCTTGATAGCTAAGATATGAGCAGGAGTGCGACCAATCATCGCCCTCGCATCGCTACCAATAGCCACAATCTGACCAGTCTTTTGATTGACTGAGACTACAGATGGTTCGTTTACGACAATTCCCCTGCCTCGGATATAAACCAGAGTATTAGCAGTACCCAAATCTATACCCACATCGTGGACAAAAAAATTACGAATATTCTTCATATTAAACTTGTTCTTCATTTATTTCAGTTCGTCAATTAAGGCGTCTAGAGAAAGTTCTTTTGTCTCACCAGAAGCTCTGTCTGTCACCTCAAACATCTTAGACTCCAATGTTTTCTTACCCACTATCACTCTAGTAGTGATACCAATAAGATCAGCGTCAGCAAATTTTTCTCCAGCTCTTAAATCTCTATCATCATATAAAACTTCTATACCTCTTGAGGTCAAAGTATTGTAGGTCTCATCTGAAAGTTTCTTAATGTCATCATCATTTCCAAGAGAAACTAAATGCACTCTAAAAGGAGAGAGCTCTTTAGGCCAAACAATACCCTTGTTGTCTGAGAGTAATTCAGTCACTGTACCCATAACCCTACCCAACCCAATACCATAACAACCCATAATTGGTATTATGCTATTTTCATTTTCATCTACAACTTTTATGTTAAAAGGTTCTGAAAACTTAGTACCAAGACTAAATATATTACCAACTTCTATAGCCTTAACCTCCTCGAGGTTATTTTTATCTAAATCTAATTCCTTGAGTACTTCATCATTAAAAACTTCTTTATTTACAGCAATTTTCTTACTTCTATCCAAATAGACAATATCTTCCCCAGCATCTGAGATAGTCTGAAACTCATGACTATATTTACTAAAACTACCACCTGAAGCAAATGTTACAAAAGTCTTATCTCCTATACCAAACCTATCAAAAAGCTTTAGATATGATTCTTTTACAGTCTCATAATATTTATTGTGTTGTTCTTGATTGAGGCTGTAAGAATACATGTCTTTCATCAAAAACTCTCTACCACGCATAATTCCACTTTTAGATCTAAGTTCATTTCTAAACTTATTTTGAATTTGATAAATAGCTATAGGTAAATCTCTATAAGAATTTATATAATCTTTTACTATTGGTGATAAATTTTCTTCATGAGAAAAACCAAGACCTAATTCAGTACCATTTGCTAATTTTGTTTTGAACCAATTATCAACTTCTTTATCATCCCATCTATTTGTAGCCTCATATCTTTCTTTGATTTGTAGAGCTGGCATCAAAAGTTCTTGTCCACCAACCTTATTCATTTCTTCACGAATGATATTTTCAATCTTTTTAAGCACCCTAAGTCCAAGTGGTAGATAAGAGTAAACTCCGGCCATTTCCTTGTGGATGAAGCCTGCGCGAGTGAGTAGAATAGCGTTCTTTGATATCTCGTCTTTAGGAGCTTCTTTCCTAGTTTTAGTAAATAATTGGCTCTGTTTCATCGCCCTATTCTACAGAAAGACAGCCCAAAAACAAAGCCTAGCTAAAAGAGGTTTCTGATGTCTTGAATAGTCACCAATATCATAAGTAGTATGAGCAAAAAGAAACCAATGGCATTAATGGCATTAAAAAACTTTGGAGGTATAGGGCGACGAGTAATAGATTCAATAATAACAAAAAGTATTCTTCCTCCATCCAAAGCTGGTAGTGGTAAAAGATTTATAATTGCCAAGTTTATAGAAATAAGGGCCGTAAAAGTCATAAGATAAGCAAACCCAAGAACTCTAATATCACCCACCATACCAACAATCCCCACTGGTCCAGCCACGGTAGAAAAGTCTGCTTTGCCTCTAAATATATCTAAGATAAAAGCACCCAAAGACTTGGCAGTCAGAAAAGTAATTTCTCCTGTATCTACTATTCCATACCACAGAGCTTTATGAATTGGTAATTTCAAAATACCGATAACATCCATAGAGATACCAACAGCAAACTTATCTGTCACGATACCTTTTTCTGGTTCCAAAACTAAAGACAAATCTTCTTTACCTCTTTTTATATTAAAGGTTACTGCTCCATTGGCGCTATCAATAAAGTTTGAGGCTGTTTCTAGTGAAGCTGTCGGATCAGCAAAAGTTGGCTCAAATACATCGTTGCCTCGAGATAAAGAAGTAATATTATCCCCCGGTTTTAAACCAGAAATAAAGGCTGGAGAGTCTGGTAAAACAGAAGTAATAACCAGATGATTATTAGTTGATTCAAATGGTGTCTCTGTCCTAATAGAAGACGGGGTGCCCATCATAAACCCGGCTGTTATAAGAGCTACTGCAAAGAGTAAATTGAAAACCACCCCGGCCACCAAAACCGAGGCCTGAACACCTCTGTTTTTGGACTGGAAATTATCTGAAGCTTTATCAGAAGAAGTGTTCGCTTCTGGATTCTCTCCAAAGATTTTTACAAATCCACCAAATGGAATCCAATTCAAGGTAAAGTTTGTCCCCTTCCATGAAAAAAGTTTTAAGACTCTTGGAGGATAGCCCAGACCAAATTCATCTACTCTAATACCAAAAAACTTAGCCACCAAAAAATGACCCAGCTCGTGGACTACTACTAGGACACTCAATATAACGGCAAAAATTATAACTGACACTTATTCTAAAATTTCTTTATCCTTCTTTAGGGCTAATTCTTCAAGTTTATTATTCAACTCATCTACCAGTTTCTGTAAATCTGCTTTGAATCTAAACTTATCATCTTCACTAATACCACCTTCTTTTTCTTCTTTATCTATCGCAGTTAGGGCTTTTTCTCTTTCTGATCTTACCGCAATACGAGCTTCTTCCAATTTCTCTTTGAGTAATTTAGAAAGTATAGTTCTCCTCTCGCTGGTAAGCTCTGGAAAAGAGACCCTCAAACCCACACCGTCCAAAGAAACAGACAGACCTAAATTAGATTCTCTTATAGCTTTGTCTATAGACTTTATGACCTCCTTATCCCAAGGAGTGATACGCAGTGTCTTAGGATCTTCTACTGTAATAGTAGCTAGCTGATTGATAGGCATTTTAGAGCCATAAGACTCAACGGCAATAGAATCCAAAATACTTGGAGCTGCTCTTGAAGTGCGGATATTAGCATACTCTTTTTTGAGCCATTCTATAGCTGATTCACCGCCTTTATTGAATTGAGTAAAGTTATAAGACATATATAAGCATTATAATACCAAAGATAAGTGTTCCACAATAAGCCTGGTAGCCACTGAACGGTCATCACTCACTTTCCTCGCCTCATAAACCTTGGATAAATTAGGACTACAAGCATCTTCTTTTCGCAGGATAAGCATCAATTCATCCAAAAAGATTGAGAGATTGAACTCAAGATCAGCAAACTTCTTGGCAAAAGCTAGACGATCTTTAATAGACATAGAGAGGAAATCTCGCGCCATAAGCCTCTCCTCTCTTACTCCTTTTTTATCCTGAGCAGAAGCGAAGGGCTCCCCTCTTACTCCTTCCTCCTTACTCCTTACTCCATAATTCCTCAAGTCCAGAATCATCATTCTAGAAAGAAGAGTAGGTTCCAGTAATTCCCCATCTCTCATGAGTAAAAAGAAGTGAGTATCAGGATATGGGTCTTCAAAGGTTTTGAGTAAAGCATTCTCTGCTTCCAAAGATATTCTAGATGGAGAGAGGAAAAATATTTTCTTTTCTCCAAACGGCTTTTGAGAAGCAAGCCTAGTAATCTCTCGTGCATCATCAATACCCAATATGCCACCTTTGTGTATAAAGAAATCCGGGTTACCAGAAAGCTTTATACCAGAAGCATGAGAAAAATGGTTTAAGAAATCTTCACCATGTTCTTCTTCACCTATTAAGAGATATGCGTGATGGAGATTATTGAAGTCTAAATCTATCTCCATAGAGAAGCTACTGAGTTCCTGTTGGCTTTTCTACCTTGATAAGCTCAACTTGGAAATTTAAAGTAGAGTTTGCAGGAATAGGACCTCTAGCTTGATCGCCATAGGCATAGTTTGGAGAGATAACTAAACTTCTCTTACCACCCTCTCTCATACCTCTAACACCTTCATCCCAACCTTTGATAACCTGTCCTACGCCGAGAGTAAAAGTGATAGGTGTACCACGAGCAACTGAACTATCAAAAACAGTACCGTCTTGAAGTGTACCAACATAGTGCACGGTCAAAGTATCTCCTGGTTCAGCAATTTCACCATTACCCAAAGCTACTTCTTCTACCTTTACTCCTTCCTGTGATTGGTCTGTGTTTTGCATAAGCGGTTGGTTGAAATTAAAGAGATTCATAATCTGATCAGTAAACAGTAAGTAAGTAAGGAAGGCGAGTCCTGCGAAAACTGCTATCCACTGGTTTCTATTTAAATGCTTCATATTTTTTCATAAACTTATATGCTCTTAATGATACCAAATATAAAAGCTATTTGAAACAAAAGCTCTCGTGTTATCATAGAGCATATGCCAGAAAATACAGAAAAAAGCATCACTCTCACCAAAGAAGAGATGCATCAGGTTTCAACCGAGAGAGTCACCGCTATTGCCAATGAATTCAAAGAAGGTTTTCATTTCTTAGAAAACTCTCCTAAGTCAGTTACCTTCTTCGGCGGTAGCCAGACTAGTCCAGAAAATACTTATTACAAAACCGCCTACGACCTCGCCTCTCTTATAGTCAAAGAGCTTAATTACTCAGTCTTATCGGGTGGTGGTCCAGGTATCATGGAAGCTGCCAATAAAGGCGCCCTTGAATCCCACGGAGAGTCTCTAGGACTTTTGATTGAATTAAAGAATCCTCAGATAGTAAATAATTATCTGACCAAAAATAAAAATTTTCATTACTTCTTTACTAGAAAAGTTTGTTTATCATTCTCAGCTGAAGCTTTTATCTTCTTCCCCGGAGGCTTTGGTACTTTGGATGAGTTTTTTGAACTCCTCACTCTAATACAGACAGAAAAAATTGAAGGGGTACCCCTTATTTGTGTTGGCTCTGACTACTGGAATAAACTAAAAGACTTTATAGACACCGAAATGTTAGCTCGTGGCTACATAGATCCTAAGGACAATAGTCTTTTTACTATTACCGATGACTTAGATGAAATTGTTAATATCATCAAAAAAGTTCCCGTTAGAAACAGTCTCCCTCTAGAAAAAGATAGATAAAAACTCAAATTATTAAAACGAGCCGGCACCCATGGGGGCACCGGCTCCGGAGCTTTCTGCTCCACTTACTTCACCTCATGCGAACGCCGCACACCTTCACGGACCTTGCCGTCCGCATGTGCATGTCGAGACGGCCCGGACGATCGCCGGACGACTTCTTCGAGACCTTCTGCTTGGGAACCAAGGCGACCTCCTTGGAGAAGGCTCGAAGAAACTTCCTGTAGATCTCCCTAGCCGTGTCCTCCACGAGCCCCATGTGAACACCCACCACAGGGGCAACCAGGACACAGGTCTGAAGCGAAGCCTCCCTTGTCCAGTCAGGCAAATCAACAGTCTCTCTGACAGGCTGCGGCCTCCAGAGACCATCGAAATGCCCATCGACCACCATGACGGGGTAGGCGTGACCGATGATTTCGTCGATTACTCTCTCATCGACGACCTCAGTCGCACCACCTTTCTTACTGACCGTAGTGATGCGCCTAAGTGCCCGCAAAACCTGGAGTGCTGGAGTGTCCACGAACGGACGCGCAATGGCGACGAAGAGAGGACCTTTGTTAAGGCCCTGCGGAACGTTTTGCATCGATCCTCCGAACGGAAAAGGTGAGTGGAACAGCCAACCCACAATGTAACGCCTAAAATCGCTCATTGTCAACAAAATTCCACAATCTACCAAGCCCTCCCCTATGTAGGTTGGGGATAACTACCAAGGGGAGGGCTTGGCGTAGGGGTCTTTAATTAGAGGCTATATTTAAAGCCATATTTTGTAATACTTATAGATAGTCGTCAATACTCTATTGACAATACTATAGTAGTATGCTATACTTAAAAAAGATTTGGTCGTGGGTTGAACCACCACTGAACTACTTGAACATTAACATAAATGTCTCGGTCTAACCGAGACAGAAAGGGTTGTTAGATGAATACCAACAAGGCGGTTTTTGCAGGACTCGGCTTCTTCGTTCTCGCAGCAGTGGTGCTGCTGCTCGTCGCCTTCGGCTGTTGGTGGGTCTTCCCCATCATCGGCTACGGAGTGGGCATCATCGTTGTCATCCTTCTCGCCGCACTGCTCGTGCAGTCGGCCCCGAAGGGCTGGAAGGCCGTGAAGGCCTACTGGAAGAAAAACTGGAAGAGAGATTTGGCAGTCTTCCTGGTCGCCCTCGGCATCATCATGCTCCTCTACGCACTGAAGTGCTTGGTCGAGATGATGCCCCCTTGCGATGGGGGTTGCTGGTCAAAGCCGGCGGCGACTGAGACGGTCGCCGCCCCCACCAAGGGTGACGACAAGCCGGCCGTCGAGGCTGGTGCGATCACCGAGGCCTCCTTCAAGGAGGAGGTCAAGGACGTCGAGATCTCCGGCAGGAAGACCTTCGTGGTCATTGCCGGGGAGAAGTACTCCCCATACTACAGGTTCGACCCGAACCTGCAGGTGGTCATCCGGGGTCTCCAGAAGGACTCGCACTTCGTCCTCGACATCATGGGGAAGGAGTACGAATTTGGCCCCGGACTGGAGACAGAGATGCCGTCAGGTATCAACGCCCGCACGAGAGTGCGGTCGGCCGACGGTAAGCCGGTCGAGGTCTGGTTCGATGTTTACTAAGGAAGGAGTAGACACGAACCGCAGGGCGCCCAAGACTCACGCGAGTCGGGGCGCCTTTTTCATATCAAACATTTAAAAACCTCCCATCTGGGAGGTTTTTAAATTCTTTTAGTTGAAGATATAACCAGGTGCAGGAATACCGAATGTTCCGATGATTAGTCGTATCAAGCCATAAGCAGAAACCATAATAAACATCCCAAAAATTCCCCAAAGTATTTTTTTCTTCCCATCTTCTCTGGCTTTATCAGAAGTCTCAGAAGCAATAAACTGAAATATCCCCCAAAAAAAGACTAGGAATGCGACAGCGAAAGCTAGAGATATTATAGGGTTTAAGATAAACCCATTAACTTTGTTTAGGAACTCAGTGATATTCATGCCTCAAAACCAATTAAAGACCAGGAACAGTTGGCACATCTGCCTGTCCACCTTGTTGAATATTAAAGGCGTCACCAATAAATCCAACTAGACCCCAAACAGAGACCATCACAAAGAGAGCTACCACACCCCAGATCATAATCTTCTTTCCATCTGCTTTAGATTCTTCATCACCAGCAGCAAAGATGAACTTAGCAAGACCCCAGAAAAAGCCTAAAAGGGCTAAACCTACAACTATAGGTAGAGCTAGTCGGACTAGGTCACTGAAGCTGTTTACAAGGCTATTAATATTTCCAAGCTGAGCGAAAGCAAGTGATGGTGCAAGCAACAGAGCTGTGAGGATAAATTTTTTCATTTTTTATTATAATTCGAATTTGTAATATACCTCAACGGTATAACTATATAATACGGTAAGTGAAGATAAAGACAATGCGGTTATCCTCAATAGTTAATTACTTAATTAGATATACAATAATTATTTATATATCCTCACCTGGAGAAAAACCGCCACCTGAAGGACTAGAAGGAAAAGGGGCATAGGGACTATTAAATGTTGATGGTAGAGTTCCGGGAGATGTAGTTACAGGTAACCCAAGTTCCCTTTGCATAAAGGCAACTAGACCCCAAACAGAGACCATCACAAAGAGAGCTACCACACCCCAGATCATAAGAGTCCTGCCTGACTCAACAGCCTTTTCATCCCCACCTAGTTTAAATATAAACATAGCCAATCCCCACAAGAAGACTAGGAGAGCAATAGCTGCCACAATAATAGTAAGAAGTTGTATTAAATCACCAACTGCTCTAATGAGATCCTTAGTGCCACTAAGCTCTGCGGCAAATGTAATAGAGGGTAATAATAGAAATGCCAATAAATAAATTTTAATATTCTTCATGAAGATAATTATTACACTATTGAGGTAGAAATGGAATACCAAAAGATCTGGCAAAACCGATATCTCTATAAAAGAAAGCTATTATGGCCCAGAAAGAGAGCAGGATGAACAGCGCAATAACTCCCCACAACATGAGACTCTTACCTTCTTCTACAGCCTTAGCATCCCCACTGACATTTATAATAAACTTGGTCAAACCCCAAAGGAAAGTCATAAATGCCAAGCTAGCTATAACAGGTAGCGCAACGTTGATTAAATCAATAAATATATTTACTAACCCTCTAAAATCACTTGGTGGATTCATATTATCTTAATTGATTAACAGTATTCTCTATCAAACTCGCTATCACCCAGGCTCCTAGAAGCAAGGCTGTACCTACCGAAGTATAGAGCAGAGCTCTATGAGCTTGTTTCAGGGTAGTTTCGTTACCTTGAGCAATAACATACAAAAAACCTGAGTAAATAAAAGCCAACACTGCCAAGATTCCACCTATGGGCATAAGAATATTGTTGATAATTGATTTCAAAACATCAAAGAGATTAGTGTTTTGTCCAAATGGATTAGGAAATTCTATATGTGTGTTTGGACCAGTGGGTTGAGGTGATGTACCTGGCCCAGTAGGTTGCGGTGATGTTCCTGGCCCAGTAGGTTGCGGTGATGTTCCTGGACCTGTGGGCATAGGCGATGTACCTGGCCCAGTAGGTTGTGGTGATGTGCCTGAGCCAGTCGGCTGTGCATTAACCAAAAAAGCTCCCATAGCAAAAAATATAAAGAATGAGAGAGTAAAAGCGGAAAGTTTTTTGATATTCATATTATTGTGGCGAACCTATTAAGAGACTGAATCCACTATCCAAAAGCACGCTACTAATAGTATAAATCAAGAGCCAGGCTCCGAGTATCCACAGGTAGCCCACAAGCACCTTCCAGAGCATACCCTTAGCATCTTTCATAACTGATTCATTACCACCCGAGACCATAAGCTTCAATCCCGCATAAGCAAAAACCGCTCCAGCCAAAAGTGATGAGATAAGTATGAGGTCAGTCACTAAATTTTGGGCAAGTTGTATCAGTTCATTAAAACCACATTCTGATACTACTGGGTCACAAACTATTAGTTCTTGCCATCCTGGTATTGCCATAGTTTTAGATTATTTTATTAAATTCTCAAACTCGTCTTGAGCTTTACTGACCGCCTGAGTAGTGCGGGCCCTACCACTAGTTACAGATTCTATCATCTCACGAAAGATAGACTTTGTGGCATTTGGATTTGGATCAAGGAAGCCTTTAGCTTGCAAAGCCGCGTCATAAAAGACCGAGAAAATAGCATCATCTGGTCTAACAGAGAGAATATCTCTTCTAGGTGAAGGTAGGACTAAAACATTTGAAAGAGCTAGAGAGTTACTCTGAGAAACCAACTTCACCGCTGCATCCAAAGCTACCCCAGCTTGAGTTGTACCCCGAGAAATTGCTATGCCACGAATCTTACCGAAGGTAATAGATTTATTAGAGACTCTAGATTGAGGCACCAAAGTAACACCAAAATTCAAAGTAGGATTTTTATTACGAAGAGTACGCAACTCAGAGGCAAAACCTAAATAATAAGCAGAGTCTCCACTAGTAAAGTGAGTCTGAGCATCCACCAAAGACCTATTCCAGCTGTAATAAACTCTGGTGGGGTTAGAGAACTGAGTATAGAAATCTAGAGCAGATTCTGCCGGCACTACTGGGAAATCAAATCTATAAGTAAGAGTTGGTACCAAGCCGTTGGCAGTCAAAGCTGTTATAGGGGTACCAGCTTGGAGCATAAGTAAAGAAAGAATACTTTTGGCATTAGGAATATTACTTGCTTCACCCAAGGCAATAGCCGACCTCAAAATATTACCCGCTGCATCTTTTTGAGAAAGAGTTGTCGCTGCATCATAAATCTCATCCCAATACGCAATAGGCTTGGCTTGCTTGGCAGTAGATAGAATATCTCTGTTGTAATATAAAACCATCGGGTCCAAAGAAAGCGGTAAAGCATAAACCCCTTCTGGAGTAAGGAACAATTCCCCTTCTTCTACAAAGGTATCTTTGAAATCGCGTTCAGAAACACTCTTGTATGGTATTAGAGTAAGCTTATCTTTCTCTTTCCAAATCTTATCTTGAGTTAGGATAATAAGATCTGGGCCAATATTTCTAGCCAAAGCTTCGGTAAAATCTGATTCTAAAGTCTCAGGTGACTTGGCTACATAACTAATAACCAGACTGTTGTCTTGATTTAAACCAGAGTTAGTGAGAAAAGTTTCAAAGTCATAACTAGGAATATCTCCCCATATAAGTACCTTAGATGAAGAACTGCTACCACCTCTGTATAGAGAGAAGACTGCTACCGCAATGAGGATAAAAACTCCAAAGACTACTAGGAGAATAATTTGAAACTTTGACATAACTTAATTCTATAACAGAATACAGAATTTAAAAAATGAAAAGGTGGGAACAAAACAAAACCCTACCTACAGACAAATCAAAGTAGCGATAGAATCCCCTTCGCGTAGTCTCATGATACGCACACCTTGAGTCTGTCTGCCTAATATAGGAATTTCTTTGATATCAACTCTCACCACCTGACTCTTCTTGGAAATAGCCATGACTTCTTCTTGCTCACCTTCTTCTACCACTTGAGAAGTAATCACTGGCCCAGTTTTAGTAGTGATTTTAGAGGTCAAAATACCAGAACCTCCCCTGCCTTGAACCTTATATTCATCAAGCTCAGTTCTTTTACCGTAGCCATTAGCAGAGATAACCAAAAGATGCCCAGCTTTCACATTAGATCTAATAACATGAGCACCCACTACTGCATCACCTTTGGCTAGTTTAATACCTCTGACGCCACCAGCACTTCTACCCATCTCACGTATAGCAGATTCTTTGAAGCGTATAGACTGACCTTGTTTTGTAACAATAGAGACATCATCACCCTTCTCAATAGACTCTACAGACACCAATCTATCGCCAGGAGCAAGTTTAATAGCGATAATGCCAGATGATCTAACATCATGGAATGATTTAGCAGAAACTTTCTTAATCACTCCTCCTGCAGTGACCATAGATAGCGAACCGGTAATATCTTTGGCATTTTTGGGCTGAGCCAAAATAGAAGTGACCACTTCTCCTTCGGATAAAGCGATGAAGTTCATAATAGACTTACCCCGAGTAGCTCGTTTACCTTCTGGTAATTCATACATTTTGATTTGATAGGCCTTGCCTTTGTCGGTAAAGAACAACAAGTCATCGTGCGTACTTGCAGTAAGGAAATTGGTGACAAAGTCTTCTTCTTTGGTATCCAAATCCACCACACCTACCCCACCTCTTTTTTGGCGCTTGTACTCATCTGGATTAGTGCGCTTGATATAACCTCCAGAGGTCAAAACAATAGCATTATCTTCTTCGGCCACAATATCTTCTATAGAAAGAACCTTAACCCCACCCTTCACCACCTTGGTACGACGCTCATCGCCATATTTTTCTTTGATAGCTTCTAGTTCACTTTTAATCAAAGCTAGAATTTTCTTAGGAGAAGCTAGGAGCTCTTTCATTTCTTTAATAAAGGCTTGAACTTCTTTGAGCTCATCTAAGACCTTTTGTCTTTCAAGACCAGCGAGCTTCTGCAATCTCATCTCCAAAATAGCATTGGCTTGTATTTCAGAGAATTTAAATTCTTTCATCAAACTTACTCTGGCATCATCTACAGTCTTTGAAGCACGAATTATTTTAATAACCTTATCTATATGATCTAGAGCTTTCACCAAACCGAGCAATATATGTTCGCGTTCTTCGGCCTTGGCAAGCTCATAAGCAGTACGTCTGCGAACCACTTCATCACGATGTTTAATAAACTCTGCCAAAACACTCTTCAAAGAAAGAGTCTGGGGTACACCATCTACCAATGCCACGATGTTTAGATGGAAAGTATCTTCAAGTTGAGTGTGTTTGTATAATGCATTTAAAATCTTCTGCGGTTGGCTACCGTTTTTCAAATCAATAACAATACGAATATCTTTGGTGGATTCGTCTCGCAAACCTTTGATACCTTCAATCTTTTTATCACGGTGCAATTCAGCAATTTTCTCTATCAGTACTGACTTATTTATCCTGTAAGGAATCTCAGTGATGATAATTTGATACTGACCAGATTTACTCTCTACTATCTCAGCCACACCTCTTGCTACCACACCACCTCTACCAGTGGCATAAGCATGATGAATATCTTTCTCATTGAAAATAATGCCACCAGTGGGGAAGTCGGGGCCTTTGATAAACTTCACCAAATCTTCTGTAGTAGCATCTTTGTTGTCGGCCAAATAAATAGTGGCGTCTATCACCTCTCTAATATTGTGTGGAGGAATGTTGGTCGCCATACCCACAGCAATACCCAAAGTACCATTCAAAAGAAGGTTAGGGACAGATGCTGGCATAACCACAGGTTCCTTTCTAGTGCCGTCATAGTTGGCTCGGAAATCCACAGTGTCTTTATCTATATCACCGAGCATTTCGCCTGCGAGCTTACTCATCTTGGCCTCGGTATACCTATAAGCCGCTGCACTATCACCATCTATAGAACCGAAGTTACCCTGACCAATAACTAACGGATACCTCATAGAGAAATCCTGTGCCATTTTCACCATCGCTTCGTACACAGAAGAGTCGCCGTGCGGGTGATACTTACCCAACACATCTCCCACAATAGTCGCAGACTTTTTGGTCTTAGCCGAAGAAGTTAGACCTATTTCATTCATAGAATACAAAATGCGTCGGTGCACTGGTTTCAAACCATCTCTAATATCTGGTAGAGCACGGTCAGTGATAACGCTCATAGCGTAGTTTATAAATGACTCCTTCATCTCCCCAGTAATAGACTGAGAAATCACCTCGCCTCTTTCAAGCACTTCTTTCTTTTCTATTTCGTTTTTCTTATCTTTATCGGTCATAAGTATTTAAAACATTCTCACCCATTTCGTTTTTGGCTTTATTAGGATTGAGTTCAAAAGAAGTTAGAGCATCTTTGATATCACCCATACCACCTTGGATAGCAGAGAAGCTAGAAGCTACGTTTTTATACATAGATTCAAGTGGTCCAATTTCTTTTACAGTCTTAGCCTGCTTTGTCTCAACTTCTTTGGTAGCCAAAACTCCCCCAGTGCCAAAGTTTACCAAAGACCAAACTCCTAGAATAGCCAAAGTTATAGTAAGTGATGATAGCAAAGCAAAACGCTTACGGTGATGCACTGGCTTATTCTTCATTGACTCTATATAACGTCTCATGTTTATTCTTCTTTAAGAACCACAATCTCACCCTTTTTACCCTCCAAATCTTTTTTCTTAATAACCAGTTTATCTACAGCGTCTATCTTGTCTTCCCCACCTTCTTTTATAAATTGAGCTAGAGTGGTTTTGTCATAATGCATTGGAATAATAACACTAGGCTCCAAAGAAACAGCTAGTTTATAAGCAGTCGCCGGATCAAGAATTTCTCCTCCACCTACTGGGGTAAATAATATGTCTACGTTCTCTATAGCTTCTAGTAGTTTAGTATCAAGTTGAGCATTGGCTAGGGCTCCGAGGAAACAAAGGTTCATGCCTTCAAAGGTTATAAAGTAAATAGTATTAATCTTTCCACCCATACCTTCTGACAAGAAACCTTTGATAATAATATCTTTGACTTCGTATTCACCTGGTCCATCAATAACAAAAGATTCTTTATCTCCACGAGAAGTCTGTTCACGACCATTAGTGTCGGGAGTATTAGTGGTGATGAGAGTTACATCAGCCCCAAATTTAGTTGGCTTAGATTTGGAATCCTTGGAGATAGGATTAATAGCGATAGTCACATCTCCTTGAGAGATTTTGAAGGCTTCTAAGCCATGGTAACTAATTATCATGGCGCAATTTTAACACAAATAGAGCCTATTTACCAGCTATTAGGCAGTATTTGGCTAATTCCCAATCACTTGACTTTTATAACTAGATATGATATGATTAAGAAAGGTAAGGGCCAATTCAGGTCATGACATGAGGTAATAATGGATAAGAAAGAACTTCAGCGCGACATCCTCTCGGCCTGTGAACTCATCCAGGGACTCCGAATCAAGGATTACGGGCCCGGAGAGGCCCTGTCGCACCTCGGGTGGAAGAAACTGGCGAACGCCGAGATACATCTAAACCACAAGCTCGAGAAGCTCGTGTTTGGAGAGTAGTGACGGGACGAACCACTCTCCAAGATCAAGATGGCGGACCACACTTCGGTGTACGGTCCGCCTTTTCGTTTGTCTTAAAACTAAAAGAGTTGGTGCCTAGTGGTTTCAAATCATTGACAAACTTTTCTATAAATGACATAAATGCAGATGGGAAGGAGGTGAGATGGAAAAACTCACCAAAACAAACTCGTACATGGTTCTTATCCAAGTTGGTCTACTCTGGCTAGCTTGGAGTCTCGACAGCGTCAACATCAGTGTGCCGGGGATGCTGATGCTTGTTATCGCCATATCAACCTTCGCAGGTATGGGGTTTGATTGGTTCGACACGACCCAACGCTCGATGATCATGTCATCAGCGGCTGGTCTCGGAATCGTCCTCGGCCTCTCGGTTAGGCAACCGGCACTTGTCGTGATTGCCACGAGCTTGTGCGCCATTGCGTCTTTCTCCACAGCCCAAAAAGCCCAGAGGGAGAAGATGCATGATTCACTCCCGGTGCTTTACCTCCTGAGCTTGCCGTGGGTGGGGATTGTATTCGATTTCCTCCACTTCATCATGAGCAAGTTCGCAGACATGATTGCTCACGATAATCCAAACCCCAAAAGGTGACATGCCCATAAGTCAGCGCGTGCTCTACACCAACCTGGTGATGGTAATGATCCAAATCGTGATCTTTTCCATCACCTACCCCGCAAGCGGGGAGAGTATGGTGGTTACAGCCCTGGCGCTGACAATCACCTACTTCTTGGTTGGCCTCTTCTCCACCTTCGTCGTGAAGAAGTGGATTGAGGTCATGACAGTTACCGGTAACGCTCTTACAATGTTGGGGGTCTTCCTCATACTCGTAGACCTTACCCAACTTGGATGGGCCTACCTACTTACTGCGGTAGTCACTTGCGCAGTAGTAGCAATCGTCCAAGAAGGTGGGAGGACAAGAGATGGAGGTTTGGAGGTATTCTTAACAAGCCTCCCGCTTGGAATCGGGGTGGTCTATGCTGTAGCCAACACCACAGCAGGTCTCCTTGAGTACGAGATAAGTAAGTTCTTTGACACCAAGCCCCGGTGACGCACGCGCGTTGCCAGGGCTGGTTTTTTTTGGTATTATCCTCTCGTGTTTTATTAGTCCCGTTTTTGTTATCCCCTTGGGTCTGGCAACCACTGAAGAACCCCAGGGACCGGAAACGGCTCAATTTATGTCATTATTTGGAACTAAAAAAGAAGAGGTTTCGGAAAACG